>MDSW01160780.1_pt1 | contig 13611 bp, 5 predicted proteins | sample 811171 | NCBI WGS metagenome assembly MDSW01 (sample SAMN05326641, study PRJNA326480) | marine metagenome | isolation source: seawater | place: Atlantic Ocean: North West | collected 2012 | reverse complement strand
TTATAATGTTATTGCTACTGTTTGTACATAGCTCCGTTTGTCCGAAATTCGTTACACGGCGCGCCGGTGCCCATCGCGACGACCGCGATCCGCCGCACGCCGCGGCGCGACGTCGACGATGTACTACGGCGCGCCGTCGAAGCGGGTGCGCGGACGCGCGCGCGACGACGACGCGCGACGACGCGCGAACGAACGCGCGAACGGGACGCGCGTCGACTGACCGAGATCCGAACGACGCGCAGGGCGTCCCGACGGACATCGCGAGCGCGCTGCACGCGCACGCGAGCGAAGCGCTCTCGCCCGACGACGCCGACGGCGCGGCGGGAGATTTCGCGGAGACGCAGCGGCTGCGCGACGCGGCGACGACGAGCGCGAACGAAGGGAGCGAAGACGTCGAGGCGTTCGCGGAGTATTATCGCGCGCTGCGAGCGTTGGAGTCGAGGATACCGATATCCGAGGGCGCGGGACACGCGAGGGTGGAGTTTGAGTGGTTCGACGTCGGTCGAGGGGTGAAGGCGGCGCCGGGGACGATCGCGTCGAGGGACGCGGAGTACGAAAAGTGCGCGGTGTTGTACAATTACGCGGCGGCGTTGTCCAGGCGAGGGGCGCGAGAGGCGAACGCGGGAAGGTCGGATGAGGGGATAAAGCGCGCGTGTGCGGCGTTTCAGCAGTCCGCGGGAGCGTTTGAGATGTTGGCGGATGTGAGCGAGCGAAAGCTCGGGCAGTTTGCGGCGAGCGCCGACGTCGGGCGAGATTTTTGTGAGACGATGATCAAGCTTCACTTGGGGCAAGCGCAAGAGTGCTTTTACGAAAAGGCAAAGGCAAAGAAGAGCAGTCACGCTATAGTCTCGAAGTTGGCGCAACAGGCGCGAGTGTACTACGAAGACGCGTTGGAGGGGGCGGGGAAATTGGTTGGGTACTTGGACGAAGACTTGACGCAATACTTGAACTTCAAGCGCGCGTACGTCGGTGCGGAGGCGTTTCGACTCGCCGGAAAGATCGTGTTAGACGCCGACGAAACAAACGTCGGACCCGCTGTCGCGAGATTGCGTCAAGCGCGAGATTTACTCGCGCAGACGATTCGAGACGCGCGCGTCGTGTCGAGCGACGCTGAACTCGAGCGAACGAAAAAATTTCTAGACGAAGTCATCGCGCCCGAACTCAAGGCTGTCGAGCGCGATAACGAGTGCGTGTACATGGAACGCGTGCCAAAGTTTGAGGATTTGCCCGCGCTCGCGGCAGCGAACATGGTGAAACCAATTCAACCGCCCGCCGAACATCTCTCTCCAGTCGACGTGAAGCTCTTCCAAAGCATCGTTCCCGACAGCGGCGCCAAGGCACTGAGTCGGTACACCGAGATGGTGGATGAATTGATTCGAAACGAAACCGACACGCTCGCTATGGCTAGTGACGAAGCCCGCGTGGCTTTGCGCGAGATGGAGCTTCCCGAAACTCTCATCGCTTTGTCGACGCCCGTACCGCTCGGCGGCGATTTAGAAGAACGAGTCGGCGCATTCCGCTCATCCGGGGGCGCGGGTGCGTTATCGGCAAGTCTCTCTCGCGTGGACGAGCTCAATCGTCAATGCTCAAATATCGTGCAAACAATTCGTGAGACTTTGGACACAGAGGCCGCGGAAGATGCCGCATCGCGCGCTGTCCACGGCGAAGGCGCGTGGCGTCGGGAAGCGTCGTCGTCCAAAAATAGAGAAATGATGCAAGTGTTGAAGCGCTACGAGGTCGATTTAGAAGTCGCGACGAAGAGCGATACCCAACTTAAAGAACGCCTTGAAGGCGCTGGAGGCGTGCTGGAGGTGCTTTCTGAGGAGAACATCAAGAATAACGCGCCGACGTTGACTCAACCCTTGGCGCTCTTGGAGGATGACGCCTCCGTGGCGTCGGAAATGCAAGCAACTTTGGAAGATCTCGAAGCCATCGGAAACGAGCGAGCTGGGATCGAAGAGTTGATGCGTAAGACAAAGTCGGAAGACAACATCCTCACAAAGCTCATGGCGCAATCGGGCGAAAGTCTCGACGCTCTTTTCAAAGAAGAGATGAAGAAATACGACCAAAGTAAGGATGGCGTTATGCTCAACATTTCAAAGCAAGCGGACGCGCTCTCTCGTTTGCGCACGTTGCACGAAAAGTTCGTCACGATTTACGACATTGAAGCACTACGACGGGATGTTGAATCGCACGAGCATAGCGTACGCCACGCATTGTCTATTGTCGGCGATTTGCGCTCAGGAATGGAGCAAGGCGTTCGATTCTATTCGGGATTTCTTGACGCAGCGCGTCGCACGCTGACGGACGTTCAAGAGTACGCGAGTGCGCGTCGACTGGAAAAAGAAGCGATCGCCGAAGAGCTGCGCGTTCAAAAAGCACGCGCTGACGAGCGTGCGGCGCAGATGGCTACTCAAATGAACCAGATGCACTTTCACCAGCCGCCGCCTCCGCCGCAACAGTACTACCATCCTTCGGCCCCCGCGTATCCTTCGCCCGCCTATGGCGCTCAACCCCCGCCTCCTCATTGGCAAAACCAGCCAGGAAGGTATGCGAACTGGGAAAATCAATCTTGATTACGAAACGCAGCATTGTACAATGTTTACAGTCTCTACGAATCTCGTCTAAAAAAGCTAGCGTAAAGTAGCGTTGTGAGAATCTCATCTTTAGGAGAGATCAAAGCTTCCTTGCCCCTCGCTCATCGCGTAAGTTAAACGTTCCAGCATGATTTCCTTGCATGAGTACGGCGGAAGCTTTAAGTAACTCGCGCAAGTCATCGCAGAAGGCAAGTCGCCGTCCGCCAGCGGCGTTCCGGCCGCGACGGGAGCAGAGTCGATGGATGACAAACCAACCGTTGAGGAAGGTTGCTTGCAAACCACAGTGAGACGCGGTTGAAGTGACGCTAGGCCGCCAGGAGGAAGCCTCGGTGCACCAGTGACGAATCGCATGAATGACCGTTGTTGATCCGGCGTGAAAGCACTGAGAATGTCACAGAAGTTCTTGATCGGCGGAGAAAGCGCATTGTAGCCGTGATCAAAAGTAATGCACTCGGTGAGCATTTCTGGCGTCCACTGTTCACCTTGTCCGCAAATGACTGCTTCCAGTTCGCTTTCGTTGAACATCTGCAGCCTAGCGAGAGGAACGACTTGTTCCAAACCAGTACGAACTGATTCAAAATAAGCCGCGACGCCAGATCCTACGCACGCGTCGACGATGGTGTCCACGTACTCTCGCAAGTTGACCTCGTTCACGCCAACTTCCGAACCACCCTTGATGAGTTCCATGGAAGCTCCCGGGATGACAAACGTGAGACACAGGTCTTCGATATTCACTCCGTCAACAGTGACGTTTCTCCATTCACTTTCGGGTCGACCTTCGCGCTTCATGGTCTCGATCTCATTCGCGGCTGCGTCGAGTCGTCGCAACGTGTTTCCGAGACCAGGATCAATTTCGATGAGATCGTGGAGTCCCAGCGATCGCCCGAGAAGCATTCGATAAAACGCCGGCGCCAGAGGTAAATCTAGCATTCGACCATCTTGTAAAACTTTGCCTATCGATTGACCAAGAAGTTTGAAGTTCTTCAGACGACTTGCGTGAGTCTTGCCGCCGAGCCGAGGCGGGGTGATTGGCGCCGGGAACAAACCGTGAGGAGCTACGACGAGATCATCCTCGTTTGCCACACCAGAGTCCCGCCAGAGATTCAACTTGCGACGCTTGAACTGCTTCGATAGCAAGGTGAAGAACTCAAGCGTTGGTCCAGTACCAGTGCCCACCTCTTCGAAAAACTCGACCTCTAGCACCATCTTGAGCGTGTTTGGAATGTCGAACACCTTCTTTGCGCTTTCGAAGATTTGCCCTCGATTCACTCGGACTTTTTGTCGCTGTAAACGACCGATTCGAATTTCGCGTCCACCATCTGTAGTTACCGCCCCACTATCGCTCCCATTGCCATGGAGGTGATGGAGCGTGCGAGACAGAGAAAAGGAGACGCATTTGAAGAGCTTGTGACGAAGCTCGAAAGGGAACAACCAAGGGCAGACTCGAGCGAGTGCAGTGCACCACGTCGGCGTCGCTGACCCGCAAAGCGTCAAAGTATCTTGCAACTGACGCGCGAGCTTTCCAGTGAGCTTTCCATGAATGAACGATTCTTCAGGCAACGAAACATTGCGAGCCGTAACGAGCGGTTCGTCGCCGTCCAAGAGTAAAATGCGAGACGCTGAAGTGCTCATTTCGTGCAAGACGCTCAAGACGACGAGAAGGTCATTGAACTGCGGAGACGCATCTTCGTTCGCCACGGCAACTTTCAACCTATCGCAGAGAGCGGGAACAAGAGAGCCAAGCGCCGCTCTGTATTCGCTATTGCCTAACTCAGCGATGGTTTCATTCATCTTCGTCGCGTCGTCCTTTGAGTCGTCCACCACGCCGCCGAGTTGCAGAGGCATGGGAACGATATCCGAGGACTTTGCGGCCCGATACACAATCGTATTTGTCTTTTCCCAGTTCGTTTCAGTCATCGTCATTCCTTCCTTGCGCGCGATCGTGGAGATAGCTTGCAGCAGCGTCGTCGCCGAGTTCAACTCTTCGCCATTCACTGAGAACACGAGTCGATTTGTCTCGTTTGCAGCGGCAGCTCGAGCTGCGAAAGAGTCTGATCGATTCGGTTCCTGCGCATCATCTTCCAGTTGTGGATCTTCCTGTTGAATATCTTCGTTCGTCAAATCCAATTCTCGACCATCTGCCTCTCCATCGTCTCCCAAAACGGCATCCTCGTCGTCCTCGCTCATTTCCTCATCCTCGTCGTCATCCTCGTCATCCTCGTCGTCGTCATGCTCCATCTCTGGCGGGGGCGATAACCGAGACGACCTTCGAGGTGGCGCAGGAGCACCTCTCAATTTATACACACGAGGATACAAGAAGTCTTCAATCGCGCTCAGCGTCGCGAATGGCTCCACCAACACGACGTTGTTTGAGTAATCGGTGAAATTCTCCGCGCCCTGATTCGCGCGCTTGAATCTCACCTTGAACGGTCGGACTAAGCCAGCAAGATTGGAGTCATCTCCGGAGCTATCGCGACCACGTCGAGCGAACGACGGTTGAATCGTCGTCACAGCGATCGACAAGTCTTCGCACGATGCCAAAGCGTCTGAAAGATGCCTAATCAGGCTTGCAAACGCGCCTGTATTTTTTGTACGTCCGGCTGCCTTGATGAATGTCGCATATCTTCTCACGAGCGCTCGCGTATCCTTCCAATCTCGCGGAACAAGATACTCTCTAAGTGCGGTAACGGCATCGCTCTCTAAAAGCTCGAACGTACTGGCATTGGAGACAGACTCTAAGAACTCAACCACAGAGGTGGCGTCGCCAGTCATTCGCAGGGTCGCGCTTGCTCGTCGTAGACGATCCACACTGGGATCTTCCGCGTCAGCTAACTGCTCCGCATTGACGAAAAACTTTTCATACACTTGCCTTGCACGTGCCAGTGCTTCTCGATATTCCGGACCATCCGTCGTCATAGCCGCCGCGCGCGCGGCGATGCCTCGCGAGCCACCGCCGAGCGCTGGAACGAGTCCAACGGGAGTCTTTGTCGTATCTCTTGCTCGTTCTTTTGTAGATGTGGACTTGTCCATGACGTCTGAGAGTCGTTCGTACTCTTCGGATAGTTTCTTCAACGCGTGTACGGCGCCCTCCTTTCGGAGTAATTTGGCCATGTCTACCATCTTTTTTCCCATCCCAGATTCCACGAGGTCCAAGCAGCCTTGAATTCGCTGCGCATCCTTGCACGAGAGCTGAGCGGAGCAAAAGGCCGCGAAAGAAGTCGTCTCTAAGACATTCTTGAAAGAATCGTCCGTCGAAAGCTGCGTCCACTTCGTGAGAGCGGATAAACACTTCACCTTGACTGCCTGAGGCACGCTAGAGTCAACCGCTTGCATCAAGACGTTCGTCAGGTGCTTCGCGTACTTGACCAATAACTCTGGTTCTTGCTTGGTCAACACTGGAACATTCTTCTCGCACAGTGACGCATCCTTCTCGCGCTTATTCCCAGAACGCGGTGACGATCGCATCCGTGGACCAACAGCCGGTAACAAAGCATCGGCGAGCGTGGCAACCTCGAGCAACTGCTCCGAAGTCACGATTGGCGAAGCCAAACCGCTGCTCGCGGGAGACGCTGACGATGGACCAGTGTTCATCGTCGTGAGAACCTTGCATCCAGATAGTGCGACAGATAAAGTTTCTGGTAAACCTTGTCGAAGAAGTTCGATGGCGACATCGGGATTGTGCACTGTGCAAACGTTCAGTAGCTTGATGAGCGAGTGATGCGTCGCCGGATTGACTGAACGCACCGAGTGCGGGGCGATGAGATTCACGACGTTCGCCACGACACCGCTCTCACACAAACGAACGATTCGAGTTTCAGAATCTTTCGCCATTTTCGCAGCCAAATTCGTCAAGCACGTGCACGCGCAGTCTACCAGACGAGGATCGTCGTGAGATAAAAGGTTTGCTAAGATTGGCACGGCGTCCATAGCACCGTCCAAGGCTGAGCTCGGAAGCTGTCGACAAATGTTCGCCGCAGTCTGCAAGCTTACACGTTGCATGCCGATGGAGAAAAAGTCCAAATACGACAAGCAAGCGATCAGAGCGCCTTGTCGCGCGCATTCTGCGCCGTAATCTTGACTCAGCTTTTCCAACGCCTGCAGTGACTGCTCGGCGAGATCGATGTACTCAATTGTGAGCAAACGCGAGCAAAACTGGGGCAACGCGCCGTGATGAACGATGGCTCCTCGTGAGGGAGGCATCACGTCCGCCATCGTCGTCAGTGCGCGTGCGGCGAGGAGCATAATGTCTGGCATATACTCCATCGTCATCAACTCGATCAAAGCCGGAACAAAGGAATCGAGGGGCATGCTCATCATCAACTCCTCCCCCGAAATCACCAAGACCTCGTTGAGCTCGCTCAAAGCCGCCATTTGCGCCGAGGGATCGTCCATTTGTTTCAAACCGCGTAAGATCTCTTTCAATTTGCTCGAACTTTGACGAAACAATCCTCCACCCGCCCCGCTGGCGGCCGCCGCGTTGCCCAGACGCCGCAAGAGCGCTCGCAAGCCAGCCTCTGGGTCGTCTCGGTCCATGGCGTCTCGTAACTCGTCCATATCATCATCCATCTCGTGATCCATATCCTCGTCGTCCTCGTCGTCTTCTTCGTCGTCTTCATCATCGCTCTCGTCCTCGCCATCCCCAGATTCATCTTCAGAGTCGTCCTCGGAGTCGTCGCCGTCGTCGTAGTCGTCGTCGTCCTCGTAAAACCCGTCCCAGGCCCCGTCGCCGCCCTCGCCCTCTCCCGCGTCCTGTCCACCTCGACCCTCGCGATTCGCGCGTCCGTCGCGTCCACAATTATTTTCAGACGTCTTCTTCGCTCCTCGACCATCGTGTCCATCGCTAACGCGCGTCGGCTTCCCCCCTCGTTCGCCCCGTTCGCCGCCACCGCGCTCTCTCGCCTTCCCGCTCGTCGACGTCGTCTCCACCCCCCGACCGATCGACTCGACGTTCTGCTCGATCTTATCCTTCTTTTTTGTCTCACTTTTCGTTTTCACCCTCTTCGTCTTCGCTCGCGCGCCGCGCTCGTTCGCCGTCGCGTTCGCTCGTTCGCCGTCGCCGCGTTCGCCGTCGCCGCGCCGAGAGATCTTCTTCTTTTGCCCATCGCGACTTTTCTTCCGCGTCCGCGTCTTCGCCAGCACCGCGCGCTCATTTTCTGCGGTCTTGACGTCTTTCGCGCGCTTGCGTTTCCCCACCACGGCTTGCACGTCCGCGTTCGCGTCGAGCGCGCGCGTTTTCGTCGCGCTCGGCGATGCGTCGGCACGCCGCGCGCGCGACGTTTTCGACGATTTACGCGTCGCCGGGGACGCCGCGAGCGGCAACAGCGCGTCCAGAGGGACGTGTGAAGACATCACGCGCGATCGCGCGCCGAGACGTGCGAACGCTCGTGCGCGCGCGATGCGTGCGCGCGAAGTTGTGCGGCGCGAGGCGGCGACGAGGCGGCGACGAGGTCGCGAGGCGACGCCTCGTTAAAACGCGCGAAAGCGACGTCTTCAACGCGAACTCATCGGCGATGATGGGTCACAAAACAAAATCTACGCGATTCGCGATTCGAAGCGAAATCAAAGCACGCCGGACTTGACGATCTTGACCTCCTTGACCGGGCGGTCGCCGCGCGCCGTCGGGTTGGCTTCGATGGCGCGGACCACGTCCATCCCCTCCACGACGTTCCCGAACACGACGTGCTTGCCGTTTAACCACGGCGTCGCCGCGGTGGTGATAAAAAATTGCGAACCGTTCGTGTTCGGGCCGGCGTTGGCCATCGACAGCACCCCCGGTCCGACGTGCGGAATCGCGAACGTCTCGTCCTCGAACTTGCCGCCGTAAATCGAATAGCCGCCGCGGCCGTCGCCGCGTTGGAAATCCCCACCCTGCAGCATGAAATTCGGGATCACGCGATGGAAGATTGAATTCTCGTACCCGAATCCCTTCTCTCCCGTCGCGAGCGCTTTGAAATTCGCCACCGTCTTCGGCGCTTCTTCGCCGAACAAACCGATGACGACGCGTCCCGTCGGCGCGTCGCCGATGGTGACGTCAAAGTACACCTTATCCGTCACGTTCAGCGCGCACAGCAGCGGCGCGGTGTCTTTAGTCGCGCACGTCTTCTGCTCGTCCTCGGCGCGCGCGCCGCGCGACGCGAGGGACGCCGCGGCGAGCGTCGTCGTCGACAGCACAAAGTCACGGCGGTTTCGCGACGCGTTCGCGTCGTCGCCCGCGCGCGCGCGCGTCGCGGTCGCGCGTCGGCGCGTCGTGGACGTCGCGATCGGCGTCTTCGGCGTCGCGCGCGGGCTCGCGGCGGCGCGCGCGACGAGGCAAGGCATGTCGAGCGTTGGAATGACGTCACAAGGCGACGCGCGTCGACGATGAGATCCTTCACCGTGCGCGCGGAGAGCGCGTCTCGAGGCGCGGCGAACGAGCTGCGACGAAGCCCGGGCTCGCGCCGAGGGCCGAAGCGCAAGATCGTGCCCATACCGAGCGCGAGCGCGGCGAAAACGGCGGACGAGGACGAGGACGAGGACGGAGGTCTGGAGTACGAGCGTGATTTTCGCGCGGAAGCGCCGCGCGGAGGCGAACGAAGCGCGAGCCTGACGTCGGCGACGGCGAGGGCGAAAGCGGACGCGACGCACGTGCCGTTCGTGGCGCCGAGACTGGCGATCGGGATCGCGAGCGATGTGCTGGAACGGCTGTCGCGCGGGCCCGAGGACGGGTTCCGGGACGTCGCGGATTTCGCTCGGAAGCTCGGAAGCTCGAACGACGTGCTGGGTGACATTCAGAGGCGCACGGAGGAAGAGATCGATCGGTTGGAGGCGATCGGGGTGAAGGCGACGGCGCCGGTGCGGGAGATGGTGAAGGGGACGCTGCCGGAGGAGGTGTACGAAAAGTATCTCGCGCCGGCGGTGGAGTACGCGGAGCGCGAAGGATCGACGGAACGCGCGCGAGGCGAGGGCGAGGGCGAGGGCGTGAGTCACGATGATGAATTCAACGATGATGCGGTGAACGCGGCGGCGGATGCGGTGGCGGCGGCGATGGCGGGGATGGACGTCGGCGAGACGGACGCCGCGAGCGCGTCCGCGAGCGCGTCCGCGTCCGCCGCCAAGGCGGAACCGAGCGCGGAAGAAAACTTCGAAAACATGGCTGCCGATGCGATAATGTCTAGCAGCACGATGTCGGCGTCGTACACGGCGCCAGAGACGACGTACGGCGCCCAGGCTCCGGACGTGCCCAAGCGCGCGCCGACCCCGGTGCCCGTGCCCGTCGAACCCGTCGCCGCGACGCCAGCGGCGTCCGAGCCGATCTCCACCGAAGCTTTCGACAAAACCGTGGGTTACTGGCGCAAAATCTCCGCCGAGTGCCCCGACGAAGAGCCTTTGATGGACATCATGGACATGAACGTCGTCTTCCGTCAAGCCGCCGGTTTGCTCAACTACCTGCGCGTCTCCCGCCCGACGCCCACGTCCTGGTCCGTCGCCTCCAACGCCGGCATCATCTCCATCGAAGAGTCGTACCCGATCGACGGCACCCCGACCGCGACCCCTCGTCGGGACTTGCGCTCGGGCGACCAAACCGGCGTCGTCTCCGCCGACGCCGACGTCGTCGTCCTCTCCATCGCCTGGTCCGACCCTCTCGCCGGTCGCCAGACGGAAACCTTCCGCGTCGACGACGACGGCGCGCTCGTCCGCGACGTCCGCGTCACCCTCGACGGCGGCGACGAGTGGTCCGGCGTCTATCGCTACGCGCGCGCGTAGCCGCGCAGCCGCGCCGCCGCCGCGCGTCAATATCATAGTCCAATCGCCTGTTAACTACGCACCCAACCCTCGAATCGTGATTCGTCCGACCCCCCCCCGACGCGCGCGCGCGCCACACCCCACGGGTCTCGCGGTTTTCCCACTCATGGGCTCACGCGTCACTAAATGCGCAGAAAACGACGCAAAGTTTTCGCACCGCGCGCGCCTGCGACGCCGTCCCGACCGAGGTTTCGCGATTCGCGCGCCGCACACGCGCTCGCGTCGCCATGTCGACGCCGCTCTCGACGCGCGCGCGCGCGCCGACGCGCGCGGAATCTCGGACGCGGCGTCGCGACCGCCGAAAGACGCGCGCGACGCGAACGACGCCGCGGTCGATCGCGGAACCGTCGGAAACCGGAACCGGCGGCGCCGACGCGGCGAGCGATTCGCGACGGAAGCGCGTCTCGATGGTCAGCCTGGGGTGCCCGAAGAACACGGTGGACGGGGAGGTGATGCTGGGGGATCTGCACGGCGCGGGATTCGACGTGACGGACGATCACGAGAGCGCGGACGCGATCGTCATCAACTCGTGCGGATTCGTGGAGGACGCGAAGAACGAGAGCGTGGAGGCGATCCTGGAGGCGTCGCAGCTGGCGAACGGGAGCAAGAAGATCATCGTGACGGGATGCTTGGCGCAGCGGTACGCGAACGATCTGGCGAACGAGCTGCCGGAGGCGGACGTGATCGTGGGGTTTGAGAATTACGCCAATCTGCCGAAAACCGTGGGGGGGTTGCTCGGCGTGGAGACGAACGGGTTGATCGCGCCGCAGCAAGCGCGGGTGCAGGTGGGAGGGGCGAGCCCGCCGTTTAGAGAAGAGATAAAACGGTTGAGGATCACGCCGAGACACACGGCGTATCTGAGAGTGGCGGAAGGGTGCGATCACAAGTGCACTTTTTGCGCGATTCCGAGCTTTCGCGGGAGGTTTCGGTCCAAGCCGTGGCAGTCAATCATCGACGAAGCGAAGGCGTTGGCGGATTCGGGAGTTCGTGAGCTTAACTTGATCGCAGAAGATACGAATCAGTGGGGCATCGACTTGAGAGCGAGCGATGGACGCGGGTTGGCCGAGCTCTTGTACGCGCTCGCCGAGGTCGAGGGCATCGAGTGGATGCGCATCCTGTACGCGTATCCGTCGTACTTTTCCGACGAGCTCATCCGAGCCATCGCGGATGTTCCGCAAGTGTGCAAATATATCGATATTCCGCTTCAGCACATCACAAACTTGTCGCTATTGCGAATGAATAGGCCGCCTCGGCAGCACACGGAGGATTTGTTGTACAAGCTGCGAGACCGAATTCCGGATTTAGCGCTTCGCACAACCTTCATCAGCGGATTCCCGGGAGAAACCGAGGAAGAACACGAAGAACTAATGCAATTTTGCCGTGATTTCAAATTTGAACGACTCGGTGCGTTTGCGTACAGCGAAGAGGATGGTACGCCGGCGATGGAATACCCGGACCAAGTTCCGGAGGAAATTCGCGCGATTCGTCGCGACCAGCTCGTGTCGCAACAGCAAGAGATCAGCGAAGACTTTGCGATGAGCCGCGTCGGAAAGGACGTGGATGTGTTAATAGATAATTGGGACGAAGATATGCAGGCGTTCATCGGGCGTACCACGCTCGAGGCGCCGGATATTGACCCCGTGGTTTTCGTCACCGAGGACAAGTCCAAGGGCTTGCCTCCGATCGAACCGGGACAAATGCGAAGGTGCAACGTCATCGGATCGAGTCTTTTCGATCTCGAGGCGCAACCCATCATGTAAATTGTTTCTTCAACGCATAACTACGCGCAGGCTTCATTTTAATCCTTCATTTACCAACACGTTTAGCTTTACATCACGTCACATTTATCAACGCGACGCGGCGGCGTTCGCTCTCACCGCTTAACGATCATCCGAAACAAGTGAAAGTGTACATTTAATATGCTAAACACACGCGGGCTGCTAAAATTATCTACACGACGCTTCTCCGTCAACGCGTAAAGTTGAAAATGGACCAGTTTGAGTCGCCGTCTTCGTCGTCGCCGCGCCTAGTCGTCGCCCCGACGTCGTCGTCGTCGATGGATAGACGCAGCTCCCCCTTGGGCACAGATCTCGGCGCAGGGAGCGTGGCTTTTGCTAATTTGCCAACCTCCCCTCGAATGTTTGGCGTCTCGGAGATGAGCTTGTTGCGCAGGCGAACGTACTCTTGAAACGATTCAATCAACCAAGGAATGCGCGTGTTCTGCACATCCTTAAAATTCGGTCGACGACCCTTGGCCTGCTCGAATCCATCGCTCCAGCTCGCGAGCTCGTTCCTGAGCCTGGTGTACGCGCTGAGTTCGTACGAAAACTGATTCACCTTGACAGTGGACGACGCAACCTTCTCCGCCCGCGTCGTCGACTTTTTCATCGCGATCAGCTTCGTCAGCTTCGCCGTGCGCTCCCTCTCCGCCGCTTGCTGTCTTTGCTGCGCCGTCCCCGCATTCTTCACGGTTGAACTCTCCGCGATCTCCGCCAAAGACGACGTCGCCGCCGCGCCCGCCGCCGCGCGCGCCGCGCGCCACCGCTCGCGCTGCGCCGCCGCGATCTTCTTCCTCGACTCCGCGCTCCGCCGTTCACCCACCTTCGACGCCGCCATCGACGTCCGTCGCGCCTCCTCCTCCGCGCGCGTCTCCGCGGCCGTCTCCGCGCTCGCCTCCGCGTCGTCCTCGTCGTCGCCGCGCTTCGTCGCCCTCGTCCCGCCTCCTCCCGGCGTCGCGCCCTCCCCCCCGCTCGCCACGACCTCGGGAAACCGCACCTCGATCGTCGCCAGCAGTTCCCGCACCCCGTCCGCGTCGCCGCGCGCGATCTCCTTCCGCGGTCGCCCGCGCCGCGCCGTCCCGACGCCCGTCCCGCGCGCGTTCGTCGCGCGCGCGACCGCGCGCGTCGCGCGCGCGCCTCGCGTCGACGCGCGCGCCGTCGTCATCGCGCCTCGCGTCGCCGTCGCGCGCGCGTGCGCCATCGCGCGCGCGCGTGTGCGCGCGTCGCGCGCGCGTTATCCGATCGAGATCCCGCGGTCGAGGTCGCGTCGGGACTGTTTACCCATACGCGCGCGGTGTATCGACACGTGCGCAATCAAAGACGGGCCTTTATAGTACCGCGCGATCTTTACCGGCCGGTCGCGCGCGCTTTTCGAATCGCGCGCGCGCGGACGCGCGCGCGACACATCCACGCGCACGCACGCCCGACGAAAATGTCCGCGATCTTCACCACCT
>MDSW01183229.1_pt1 | contig 13613 bp, 11 predicted proteins | sample 811171 | NCBI WGS metagenome assembly MDSW01 (sample SAMN05326641, study PRJNA326480) | marine metagenome | isolation source: seawater | place: Atlantic Ocean: North West | collected 2012 | reverse complement strand
TTTCTAATGGATAAATAAACTCTCTATTATATATATCAAATTTGTTTTGTAAAGAGCTTAAGAATATGGTAGGAATCCCAAATAAAGCACACTCAAATACTGTGCTAGAATAAGCAGTTAAATGAATAGAACACAATTTAAAACAATCAATAAGTTGATCAGGAGCCTCATTTACATTTTTCTTTTCTAGAAGAGGCTCAATATCCACATCATTATTAAATCTAGGATGATTTCTTAAATAAAAGTTAAATCTAGGATAATCATCTATAAAATGATATAACTCTTGGAACAACTCTTTATTTTCAGAAATAGAATGATCCTCTGTAAATTGAAGTGTAACTAAAATATTATCATTTGAAGATTTATGAAATCTCACATCATTAACTCTTAAAGTGCCAATTACATGCATATTATTCTTAAAATAGCCACTTTTATCAGCTTCTAATAAAATGTTATAATAGCCATATCCAGACACTAGAATTTGTAAATTGTTATCTAAGATCCTATTAGAAGGTTTATTGTCTTTAATGTAATCTTTTTTCTTTGCATGAAGAATACCATGCTGAAGATCAAAAAAACTTGCCTGAGAATTAACTCCTGTAAAAAACTCTAACATACTCTGAGACAAAACAATATAATTATTAAACGTTAATCTTCTAAGAAAAGTTTTCTTTAATATTCTTCCAATATAAATATCAGAGAATTTAAACTTTCGTAAAAGAAGAATAGTATAGAAAACAAAATCAAATGGAACAGCATCGTTATTTCTATCATTATTACATCTGTAATCTGGTTCTTCAAGAACTAAATAACTTATTTTATGATTCTGACAAACATTCAAAAAAGGTTGGAAAAGCAAATTTTTAGCACCTTCACCTCTATTAAAATGTTGAGGATAATAAAAAATTATATCTACCTTTATAGAATGAAAAATCAAACGCAGGAAATAATAAAAAGATTCTAAAAACTTTCTCATATTTTATATTTAAAATAAGGATCTAAATCTTTCATCTTAATATTACAATATAAAATATCCTCAGAGTCAAGTTCATGCATATAACTTCCAATCTTTGCATTTCTAACTTTAAAATGATTTTTGTCTTTTCGAATCCCCTCATACTCATCTAATTCATTTGCTAATTCTTCTTTTCTCATATTAATAGCTGATGAAGCTTCATATACCTTCTTCAAATCATAAACTGTAACATCTAAAGATAAAAAATCACTAATCTTTTTCAGCTCTATAATACCATCCTTGATTAGATCTTCATACCTTATCAATAAAAAATCTTTCGGAACACATCTACTTTTACACCATAAATTATAGTAATATATTATCCTGTTAAAGCCTAAATTTTCGTCCCTTACAAAATCAGAAATAGAGTTAAAAACAAAAGGATTCTTAGCTCTCTTTGTCACCTGATGAAAGTGAGAGACGACAACATCTCTTGGGTCTCGTACTAAAAATATAACCTTAGATCTTCTATACTTTTTCCTTCCTGGAAATTTAAAAATATTGAATGAATCATTCCTATACCCATTCTCAATAATAATTTCTGAATTATCATGCTCACTAAATATAACGACCTGTGATTCATTATCATTATTTTTACTACACCTCTTAATCTGATTAATCATATGCATTAACCAAGTTCTACCTGTCTTAGGAAATGAAATTAGAAAATATTGCCCTTGAGGATAAGAATATGAAAGTATGAAGTCTTTTATATTTCTCCAGATTAACATCTTAATCTATAAATAACTCTACAAACTCTCTAACTGCCCCTTCTCCTCCATGGCTTTGAAGCTTAAGAATATAAGGAATAGACTTTATCTTATTCACTGCATTAGCCGGACAAGCAGCAACCCCTACATTAGAAAGAAGATCAAAACAGTTTATATCATCTCCTATATAAGCAATCTCATCTATAGAGACTCCTTCACTAACGCATAACTCTTTAACCTTCTTTAATTTATCTTTAACTCCATGAAAATCAAAATCTAAACCTAACTTCTGCGCTCTTCTTCTATTAAGACCTCTATCTTCTGTGGTTAAAATACCAACCTTTAAACCCTTTTTCTGTAAAATCTGAAAGCCCATACCATCATAAGTACAAAATTTCTTTATTTCATCTCCATTTTCAGTATAATACATACCTGCATCTGTAAGAACCCCATCTACATCAGAAAGAAATATTTTAATCTTAGATAAATTATACGTTTTATTCTTAAGAACAAACTTCTCCATTAAAGATTCTGCAATTATCCAATCTAATGGTTCATCAAGCTCTACACTACTATATTCAGGCATTTTATAAATACCAATATCTCCTGATATTCTGTTTTCTGTAGCCTTTATATCTTTTACCAAACTAATATAAAATGCGCCATTTTCAATTAAACTACCTTTATAATCTTGTCTTCTTGGTCTATTATTAATATCATAGTTTAAAGGCAGCCCCTCTTCTCTCCAAATAAATTTTTTAGAGAAAGTACAGCTTAAGACAGAATCATGATTCTTAAATAAATCTAAACCTTCATTAAAATGATTTTTCTGAGTAAAAGGTGATGTCGCTTGAACTAACATAAAGATATCAGAATCTGCCATATTTGATGAATCTATATATTCTAACATCACAGATTCAGTAGAAGAAGTCGCCTGCGCATTCTTAGAATCCCTCTTATACAGAGTTACTTTAGAGAATCTAAAATTATCTACCAGCATACCAATTTCATCACAGTCAGTAGCTACAATAATTTTATCTACATTAGACTCTTGAAGAGATCCTAGAACCCAAAAAATCAAAGGTCTACCACAAAAACTCTTAATATTCTTTTTTGGAATAGATATACTGCCTCCTCTTGCAGGGACAAAAGCAATTACACTCATATTTTTCTATATTTTAATTTTTCTCTTTGTTCTGCCTCAACAGGTAAGATGTCAGATTCTTTGTAAGTAAGTGATTTATATGTAGCTTTTAAATCTCTTACTAATTTCCTTAACCCTACAGGCTCTAAAGAAGCAGAATGATCTGTACCTTTCCAAGTTCTATCTAATGTGAAATGACGCTCTATAAAAGAAGCTCCTAAAGTATAAGCTGCAATATCAACTGCAATACCTAAATGATGACCAGAAAAACCAATAGCTTTTACTCTATCTCCAAACCTTTCTTTAATACGACTAATCTCCATCATACAAATATCCTCAAAGGCCACAGGATAACCTGAAGTGCAAGCATATAAAACCACTCGATTCAACTGCTTTTTTTCTTCAAAAAAGGCTACAATATCTTCCTGTTCACTCTTAGTAGTCATTCCAAATGAAACATGAATCTCTCCATTATATTCATCTCTTAAAATCTTCAACATAGAAAAATTATTATTACATGCTGATGGAACCTTAATAAAGAGAGGATCTAAAGCAATCACTTCTCTTGCAGAAGTAATATCCCAAACTGATACAGAATAAACAAGTCCTAGACTCTCAGCATACGCTTTTAATTCTTTATGTTGAGTAATATCAAACTCTAAGAACTCTCTATGAGCACCATAGGTAGATCCATATGAGTTTATTGGATTAGGATGAGGAGAATTATATTGAGAATCAGTTAACAATTCTTTATTATTTCTTTTTTGAAACTTAATAATTTCCACTTTACTATCTGCTGCAATTCTTAGGAACTCTTTTGCTATCTTCATATCTCCCTTATGATTACAGCCAATTTCTGCAATGACTTTTGGTTCTTGATAATTAACTTTCATTTTCTTATTTTATTTAACTTCTTCTTCAAAATATCCTGAACTAAGTATATCTCTCTCATTATATCCATAGCCATAACCATAATCATACCCATAGCTATCCGAATCTTCTTTTACATCATTAAAGACAATATGCATATTTTTAACTCTTTCTGTATTATACATATCAGTAATACTAGATAATAACCTCCTTCTCGTATAATCCTGTCTAACTACATATAAATTAACATCTACATGCTTCATTATTGTTAAGCAATCTGCTACTAACCCCAGTGGAGGCGTATCTAATATTATAATATCATATTGCTTCTTTAACTCATTTATCATATTGCTAAACCTATCATTAGTTAATAAAGAGGAAGGATTATCTGGTATTGGGCCAGAAACTAAAATATCTAAATTTTTGATTTCTGATTTTAAAACAACCTTCTCAAGCATCTCTTCTGATAAAATATAATTAGAAAGACCTAAATTATTATCTATTCCAAACTCTTTATATAATCTTGGCCTTCTTAAATCTGTACCAACTAAAATTGTTTTTTTTCCAGAAAGAGCAAATACTATACCTAAGTTACAAGAAAGATACGTCTTTCCCTCGCCACTAATAGATGAAGTGACCAGGTATACTTTATTATTACCACTAGAATTTAAAAAATTTAAATTTGATCTTAAAGCTCTAAACCCTTCAAAAACTATAGATTTAGGATTATGATTAGAAAGCAAGGTGTAACCACTATAATTTCTACGTATCATTCCAATTAATGGAATAGAAGTAGCATTTATTAGATCTAACCTTCTAACAACTTTATCAACTAAAAAATCTTTCATTATAAGGAAAAATAAAGGCATAAAAAAACCTATAATAAGAGCAACAATATAACTCCTGTTTTTATTAGGATATACAGGTGGTTTATTAAATAATATTGCTGGCTCTAAAACTTTACTGTCTGAAGTATTCGAAGATGTTGTAATCTTTGCTTCTGCCCTCTTCTTAAGTAAAAAAGTATAAATATTTTCACTTATTACTTGTAATCTTTCTATACTTCCTATTTCTCTCCTTTTCTCAGGTATATCACTTAGTTCTTTCTTCTTCTCAAGGATTCTATTCTGGGCATCAATTAATAGCAAATTATTAGCTGACCTACTTGTCTTAATAGCCTCTTGTAAGTTTATTACTAATTGTTTAATTTGTCTGTTATATTTTGAAATAGCAGGATTATTAACTTGCCCTCCATCAATTAATATATTCTTTTTTGTCTGCTTCTCAACTAATTGACTAATTAATAAGTTTAAACTTTCATCATGAATACCAAATAAACTAGGCACAGAAACTCCTTCAAGACCTTTTCCATTAATAAGATAATCAGATAAATAATTATAATAAGAATCTACTGTTTCAGCATTAGCAATTTCAGTCTCTAAAGCAACAATATTTGTATATATGCTCTGAGCTGTATAACTTAGATCTGTAATCTGATTATTATTCTTATACTCTTGTATTTGCTGCTCAATCAATGCTAAAGAATCACTCATCTCCATCAACTGGTTATTTATAAAATTAACTGTAGCTATTGAGGCTGTGTTCTTTTGTGCTAACTCATTATTAATAAAATTATCTACTAATTTATTTAAAAATACAACGCCTTTCATCTGATCCTGAGTTAACATTGTAATATTTAAAATGGTTGATTCTTTAGATTTTTGTGAAACATGAATTAAATCTTTATAAGAATTAACTAATTGCTTCAGGCTATAAAATTTAACTATAATTATTGGATTCTGATCAGATATAAATAAATGATTATACCTAACACTAATAGGCTTATTATAAAACAAAAAACTCTCATCAAAATTTCTTATGTACTCCTCTTTATTCCCTTCATCAATAAACAGAAATCTATTTTTATCAATAATCTCTATACGCACTTTTTTTCCTACAATTCCTTCTGTATCAGAACAATCTAATATAATTGGAGAAAGGAATGTTTCTGTAGTCTTAACATGACCTTTAATATAATATGATATATCAAACCTTAAATCTTTTAACGTTCTATAAATCAAAGGAAAGGATTTAATAAGATTCTCCTTATTTTCTAGACTCTTCTTACTAGACGAAACTTTCTCATATAATAAATCTGAAGCAGTAGACATTTCATTTTCATCCTTGACAAGGATTGAGGTTTCTACTAAATAAACTTGACTTGTATATCTATTATATGAAAAGGCAATACAAAAAGCAATAAAAATAGAAATACAAAACAGAAACCAATTCTTTCTGATTTTAAAAATTATTTCTTGAATATCTATAACCTCACTTATTTTATTCTGCATATTACTGATTATTTATTAACAAATAAAGCGTAACTGCAGAAAGAGCAATTGAAACTACATTGGTGATATTATTAAATGCATAAAATTTCTTTGTAAAAGGAGGAACATAAATAATATCATTTGGCTGCAAGAAGAAGTCTGAACTAGTTAAAATTTTATTATCAGTAAGATTAATATAAAATACTTTACTAATACTATTCTTTGTTCTAACAATCTTTATTTTTCTTCTATTTCCAAACTGTGTGATATCTCCAGCTAAGCTTAATGCATATAACACATTAACTTCTGGATGCACTATCTTAAATGTCCCAGGATTATTAACCTCACCAAGAACACTAACTTCAAAATTTACAATATTCAATTTTACAACCGGCTGCTCAAAATAAGAAACTGCAATCTGTTTTATTACATTCTCTAACTCTCTTAAAGTAAATCCTTCAGCCTTTATAATACCAAAAGAAGGTAAATCTAAATTACCATCTTCCTTTATTAAATAACCATATAAATACGGATTTTCAAGCATAAGCTGAGAATTAGACGTATTCTCTTTATTGAAAAAATCATGCTGCTGTTCTGTAGTAGTACTAATCTGCACTGATATAAGATCTCCCTTCTGAAGTCTATAATCTTTCTTATTCTGCTCTACAGTATACGCTTCTTCATTAGATTGAATATACTCTAAATCCCAGTTTGTAATACATGATGAAAATACAAATAATAAGAAAAAAACAAAAAAATAAAGTTGTATATGTCTATTCATCAAATGTTTTTTAATGGTATTAAAGACTACAAATATCGGAAAATTATTTCAGATAAACATAAGAGAAAAAAGAGTCCCCCTTTACTAATAAGCTAAAAGTTCTTTTAATTGATGTTCAAAACGTGATTTTGGTAAAAACTGATTCTCTAATTCAGTTGCAAAAGGCACTGGAGTATCTATTGATGCTGAACGCTTTACAGGAGCATCTAAAAATTCAAAACATTCATCAGCAATAACAGAAGCTATATCAGCCCCAAACCCTCCAATCATAGAGTCCTCATGCAAGATAATTACTCTTCCTGTTTTTTTGACAGAATCTAAAACCATAGATTTATCTAATGGAATGAGTGTCCTTAAATCCAACAAATCAGCTGATATATCAGGATTTCTCTCAAGCACCTCTAATGCCCAATGAACTCCCATTCCATAGGTAATAATACTAACATTAACACCTTCTTTTATAAGATTCGCCTTACCAATCTCTATTGTAAAATAATCATTTGAAACATCTCCACTCAAACTTCTATAAAGAGCCTTATGCTCAAAATACATTACTGGATTAGGATCATTTATAGAAGCTATTAGCAATCCTTTTGCATCCTGAGGGAAAGCAGGATAAACAACTTTAATTCCAGGGGTATGAGTAAACCAGGCCTCATTAGATTGTGAGTGAAAAGGCCCTGCCCCTACACCAGCACCTGTAGGCATTCTAATCACAACATCAGCATTTTCTCCCCATCTATAATATGTTTTAGCTAAATTATTTACTATAGGATTAAATCCAGAACTAACAAAGTCTGCAAATTGCATCTCAACAATAGCTTTATATCCATTGATTGATAAGCCCAAGGCAGCGCTTACAATAGCAGATTCACAAATAGGAGTGTTTCTTACTCTATCTTTACCGAACTCATTAACGAAGCCATCTGTTATCTTAAAGACCCCTCCATACTCTGCTATATCTTGACCCATAATAACAAGATTATCATGCTTCTGCATTGACTGTTTTAGACCATCAGAAACAGCGTCAACGAATCTTTTATTAATCTTATTTTCTGATGGACGAATAACTTCCGGAACAAATTCTTTATAAATATCAGCTAATTCTTGATTATTAGAAGAAATAGTGGAAGAATCTATATCTGCTAACTGCCAAGCATCATTAATTTCCTTTTTAATATCTTCCTTTATCTCTTTAACATCATCACTAGATATAATTTTTTCTTTCAACAAGAAAGCTTCATAATTGTTAATTGGATCTAACTTCCCCCATTCTTCTATTATTTCTTTAGGTATATATTTTGTTCCTGAGGCCTCCTCATGTCCTCTCATTCTAAAAGTCATACACTCTAGGATAACAGGCCTAGGTCTTTTGCCAATCTTAGATTTAAGATCTTTAACAGCACTGAAAACTTCTAAAATATTATTCCCGTCAATAGTATATGCTTCTATTCCGTAACCTATACCTTTATCAGAGAACTTTTTGCATCTAAACTGTTCAGATGAAGGAGTTGAAAGACCATATCCATTATTCTCAACAACAAAAATTACAGGTAAGTCCCAGACAGCAGCTACATTTATTGCTTCATGAAAATCACCTTCACTTGCTCCTCCATCACCAGTAAAAACTACAGTAATCTTTTTATTTTCTTTTAGTTTATTAGCAAGAGCAATACCGTCAGCTACTCCTAATTGAGGTCCTAAATGAGAAATCATACCAACGATATGATGCTCCTTAGTGCCAAAATGAAATGATCTATCTCTACCTTTAGTAAACCCATTAATCTTTCCTTGGAATTGAGAAAACAAACGATATAATGGAACTTCCTTTGTTGTAAAAACACCCAGATTTCTATGCATTGGAAGAATGTACTCATCTAAATCTAATGCCGATGCCACCCCAACAGAAATAGCCTCTTGACCTATACCTGAGAACCATTTAGAAATCTTGCCTTGCCTAAGTAAAATCAGCATTTTCTCCTCAATTAATCTTGGTTTCACAAGAGCTTTATACAATCTAAGTAATTCATCTATCGATATGGCTTTGCTATTAAAATGCATCTTTAATTTTTATTTGACGGTAAAACTACTTAATATTTTCTTTACTTTGTTAAAAAATTGAGAGATGAATTGGCAAGATTTTTCTATTATAATTATTCTAGCATTAGCTATGTCTTTATATAATAAAAAATCACAAAAAATAACTATATTAATATATTGTAATTCTAAATGAAAAATCTGATACTAAAAAATCTTTTTCTATTAGTTCTTAGATTAATATGTATACTGATTCTATATCAATTCTGCCGACTTTTCTATTTCTTTTATAATCTTGAATATTTCTCATCTATTGACCTATACTCATACTTAAATATTCTTATAGGAAGTCTAAAATTTGATATCTCTGCTATTCTATATACGAATCTAATAATAATTCTTTTAAGTTTATTTCCATCAAAATTAATAACAAATAGAACATATAAGAACACAATATTATACACTTATATCTTTTGTAATTTATTTGCAATAACTATTAATATTATAGATGCGTTATATTATACATTTAGCAAATGTAGATTTACAGTATCTTCTATATCAGAATTCTCAAATGAGAATAATCCTCTAAATTTTATAACACAACTAACTTTAGACTATTGGTATATATTACCAATAATATATTTAATACTAACTCTACTAAAATATATAGCTAATCAAACTACACTGAAAGAGAACAAATTCACCAACTATAACAAAAAGAATATCATCTTATCATCCGTAATTGCTATACTATTTCTTATATTAACAGGGTATGGATGCAGAGGCAGTTTTATATATAAAAATAGACCTATTACTATTAGCAATGCAGGAAAGTATGCAGCTAACCCTAACGAAATATCATTGATTATAAATACACCTTTTTCATTAATCCGTACTATCTTTATAGATGATTTAGATAAAAAAACATTCTTTTCAAAAGAAGAGTTAAAGAAAATTTATAATGTAACCAGCGAAGCTAATCAACACACCATAAATAAAAAAAATATTGTTGTTATTATACTAGAAAGTATGGCTACAGAATATTATGGTGCTTATAATAAATACACAACAACATATACTCCTTTTCTTGATTCATTAATTAATCATAGCTATAGCTCATACAACTCTTTTTCTAATGGAACTAAATCAATAGATGCTATACCTGCAGTATTAGCAAGTATACCAAATACAAACTTTCATTTTTCTCTATCTAAATATAGTATTAATAAAATTGAAGGTATTGGACACATCTTATCAAACCAAGGATATAACACATCATTCTTTCATGGTGCTCCTAATGGATCTATGGGGTTTGAATCTATGGCAAAACTGTGTGGAATAAAAGAATATTATGGAATGGATAATTATCCACACAGGGAAGATTTTGATGGATTATGGGGGATATGGGATGATAAGTTCTTTCAATACTTTGCAGACAAGTTGAATAACATGAAAGAGCCATTCTTCTCAAGTATATTTAGCTGTTCATCCCATCATCCATATAAAATCCCTAAAAAATATATAAATACATTCCAAAAAGGCAAGCATCCAATGCATGAATGTGTACAATATACAGATCTCTCCTTAAGACTTCTCTTTAAAAGAATAAAGAATACTGACTGGTATAAGAATACCTTATTTGTAATAACAGCAGATCATACAAATGAATCATTTGTTGCAAAATATACAACCTCTGTAGGTATATTTAGAGTGCCAATTATATTCTTTGACCCTTCTAATTCAGCTTTAGCCGAAAAAACAACTGATATAATACAACACATTGATATCATGCCATCAATATTATCCTATATAAAATATAATAAACCCTTTAAAGCATTTGGAAAAGATATATTTAATAAGGACAACTCCAAATTCTGCATCAATCACAATAATGATTATCAACTAATCATAGATAATAAAGTGGCTATCTATAATGAGGCAAGTGATCAAATCACACAAGTATATGACCTTAAGAAAGATTCTTTGTTAAGACAAAATATACTAATGAATACAAACTACGATTCTATAATTAAATATAAAAATAAAATACAAGCATTTATTCAAATCTATAATAATAGTATGATAAATAATACTCTTAGATATGAAAATTAGATTCATCATAAATCCTATTGCAGGAACTGGAAAACAAAAAGGCATTGAAGATTACATTTCTGAAAATTTTAAGAATGCTGACATTAAATACACACAAAAGTCAGAAGATGCAACTACACTGAGTAAAGAAGCTGTAAATAACAATTTTGATGCTGTCATTGCTATTGGAGGGGATGGGACAATTAATGAATGTCTTAAAGGATTAGTAAACAGCAATACAGCTCTTGGAGTTATTCCTTGTGGTTCTGGTAATGGATTTGCTTATCATTTAGGTATGAGCAGCTCAATAAAAGAAGCTATCTCTCAACTAAAAGATATAACAATCCAAACTATAGATACATGTACTACTAATAATATGCCATTTATGAATGTTTCTGGCATAGGTTTTGATGCCCATATTGCAAATCTATTTTCAAATATAAAAACAAGAGGATTTATGAGTTATATAAAACTTGTGATTAACGAACTTAACTATCAACCACAAGAATATAGTATTACATATAATAATAACACAAGAAATGTCAGTGCTTATATGATTTCCTTTGCAAATGCTAGCCAGTATGGAAATAATGCTAAAATATCACCTAAATCAGATATTACAGATGGATTAATAGATTTTGTTATAGTAAAAGTATTTCCAAAATGGAAAATACCACTATTCTTATTGAAACTTATGAATGGTAAATTACATCATTCAAATTATGTAGAGATAATAAAATCAAACTATATGCAAATACACACTAATAGCAATCTAATTCATTTAGATGGAGAACCAAAAGAGATAAATACACCTATAGAAATTAAATTATTACCAAGCTCTTTGAAAATATTAAAACCAAATGAAAAAAGATAAAAGAAAGAAAAAAGGAGTCATATATTCTACTAATTCTGATTTTAGTTTCGAATATGAAAATGAAGAAACTGACACATTGCCTAATAACAAACAACTACTTAAAGTCTATATAGATAAGCATAGAGCGGGAAAAACTGTAATTATTATAAAAAACTTCATAGGAACTAATAATGCTCTAAAAACATTAGCAAAACTACTCAAAATAAAATGTGGTGTAGGTGGTAGTATTAAAAATGGAGAAATTATTATACAAGGAGATATAAGAGAAAAGATTATTGAAATCTTAGAAAAAGAAAAATACCCTTATAAAAAAGTAGGCGGATGATATACTATCTCTTAAGATAAGTGCCCAGAGCGGGAGTCGAACCCGCACGTCCTTAGGACACATGACCCTCAATCATGCCTGTCTACCAATTTCAGCACCTGGGCAAATATTTAAAAAATAATCCCGCATTAGCGGGATAATCTCTTTATTCTGGTGACCTGGCTGGGGCTCGAACCCAGGACCCTCTCCTTAAAAGGGAGATGCTCTACCAACTGAGCTACCAGGTCGATTAAATCGGCTGCAAATATATTACTTTTCTTTTATCATAAATGATTTTATAAAATAATTTTAAGATCAATATCTATGAAGAATAGCAAGTAAAAACTAGTATAAAATTTGTTTATTTGAAATTTAATCAAAAACCTTAATTATGGTTTATCTTATTGGATATATGGGTTCAGGAAAAACTACCTTTGGAAGACTATTAGCAAAGAAACTAAAAATTTCTTTTTTAGATACTGATCTAGAAATTGAGAAAAAGGAAAAAAAGAGTATTTCAGCGATATTTAAAGAAAATGGAGAATCCTACTTCAGAAAATTAGAAAATCAACTTTTAAAAACGCTAAATAATAAAAAACTCATTTCTTGTGGTGGTGGCATACCAATACACAATAATAATATGTCACTAATAAATAAAAAAGGAAAAAGTATCTATCTGAAAGGATCATCAAATTATTTAGCTGAAAGACTAAAAAATAATCAAAAAAGAAGACCTTTAATCTGTGATATTGAAAAAAGGAATCTAGAAAAACATATCAAAAAAGAACTTGAAAAAAGAGAGCCTTTATATAATCTAGCTCATTATACTATTCTACTAGATCATAAGGATAAAGAAACAATATTAAGAGAGATACACTCCCTTATCCTTTCCTTCTAATTTAACATTAATATATTCTTTTAAAGTAGTTGCTAAAGAAAGTCCTACATAATCAGCCTTTATTGGATACCGATTATGATTACGATCTACCAATACCATAATAGCCAATCTTTTAAGGGGAGTTGTCAAAAAATGTTTAGACGCATACATTAAGGTTTTTCCTGAGTTTAAGACATCATCAACAAGTAATACCACTTTATTTTTATATTCTTCAACTTCCATATCTAATAATACGTCTTTATTATATGGATTATCTTTATCTAAGTTAAGCTGAGATATTTTAATCTTAATTTTAGAAATATCCTGGATAATAGGCCCTATTCTATTTGCTAAAATCAATCCTCTCTCAGATATACCTATAATAACCATATCTTTCTCAGATAAATTTTCCTCATAGACTTGCCATGCTAACCGCTTTATTTTCTGATTAATAGATGTTCCATCTAATATTTTAGACTTGTTTGTCATAAAGCAAAGATATCTATTTTCTTGCTAATATCATCAAAGAATGATATATTCGCATAATCTACAAACACTAATGTAATGAAAATACATCTAA
>MDSW01183310.1_pt1 | contig 13614 bp, 17 predicted proteins | sample 811171 | NCBI WGS metagenome assembly MDSW01 (sample SAMN05326641, study PRJNA326480) | marine metagenome | isolation source: seawater | place: Atlantic Ocean: North West | collected 2012 | reverse complement strand
TTGGTACGACCTGCCTTTGCTGTTGCCGTTCTGGCGCCTCAGCCGAGTGGTGCCTGTGGTGGTGCGGCTGCGCAGCAGTGGTTTGGTGGATGCCGAACCGGTGAGGGCGGTGGTGAGCCGCGGTGTTGTCACCCTGCTGGCGGTGGAGTTGATCGAGGTGCTGGCGCTGCAGCTGCTCGATGGGGTGCAGGGGTTGGTGCGTTCGCCCCGTTTGGCTGAACGCCTGAGGGGGTTATCCCGCCCGCCCCAGCTCGAGGCTGCTGACGCCAGCAATGGCCCGCGCCTGGGGGAGGCAGAACAGTTGATCCGGCTCTGGCTGCCCTTGGTGCTGGGCCGGGTGTTGCCACGCCTGGAGCCTGAACTGCAGGATCTGTTGGCCCACACCCTGCAACGCAGCTTGGAAGCCACGGCCTTTCCCGTGGCCCTGCAGCAGCTCAAGCCACTGTTGTTGATGGAGCGGGAACTCAGCCGTCAGCTCGCTGGGGGAATGGTGGATGGGGTGCTGGATCTCTCGCGGGGAACCGCCAATGAGATGAATCAGAGCGACCGCCAGGGCAGGGATTTATTGCAACGCACCGTGGAAGCCTTCTGGCGCGAATTGGCCGAAGTCATGAATGAAGGGGAAGCGCTCGGGCGCAGCCAGGAATTGGTCTGCGCCCTGATTGAGCAACTCAAACGCACCTATCTCACCGGCGTGAATCAGGCCGGCGTTGAAGGGCTGATGGATGAACTGGACCGAATCAGCGACGACCGTTCGGCAGCAGAGCCTTGATGGCACCCACCAAGCTGTTGGAACCACTGCCAGCACCATCGGAGGGGCGGGTGCGCACGGTGACATCACCATTCACGCTGGTGCGGCAGCTGAGGCGATAGGTCGCTGGGCGATCAGCCAGATACACCTCTTCCACATCCGAGCGGGGGGAGAGGTTCTGCATCCCCTCAACCACCTCCATCACGCAGGTGCCGCACTGACCAACGCCACCGCAGTTGTTGAGGTTGTTCAGTCCCTTGTAGGGATTAACGCCGGCATCCAGGGCTGCCTTACGAAGATTTGCTCCCTCGATGCAACCGACTTGCTGGCCTTCCTGCTCAAAACGGATGGTGGGCACGGCGGTCGGGGGTAACAGGCGCCGACCAACTTAACCGGCAAAGGGCGATTTGTTGTGGTTTTGCTTCAGGAATGATGCGCTGCCTAACATCGAGCCAGCTGGCAACGCTGATGCCATGGCGACAAGTCCCATCAGGACCTCCCATGACGACGAGGCTCAGCGCCGGATTCCCGGTTACGCCAGCTTGGCGCGCCTGGCTGTGTCCATGGTGGCGGGCTTCGCCAGTGTTGAGGCTGAGGGCTCCACCGTTCTGGTGGTGGGCTGTGGAACCGGTGCGGAACTGGCTGAAGCCATGGCCCAGCGGCCTGATTGGGCGCTCACTGCTGTGGATCCCGCTGCTGAGATGCTGACTGAGGCGCAGCGCCGTCTTGGTGATGCAGCAGAGGCTGTGCGCTGGATTGAAGGCCCTGCGCAGGCGGTGGACGGTGAGGGTTGTTTTGGCGCAGCGATTGCCGTGTTGGTGCTGCAGGAGTTGGCGGATGACGGCAGCAAATTGGAGTTTTTATCGGCCCTGGCACGCCTGTTGAAACCCGGTGCACCCCTGGTGCTGGTGGATCTGATGGGTGGGGGAAGCGGTTTGCAGGGGGCGCTGGATCAGCAGTTTCAACAGGCTTTGCAGCGCTTCCAGCGCAGCAGCGGTGTGCCGCAAACCGCTGCCACCGAAACCGGACTGCACCCGATCGGAGAGGCGCGTCGTCTGGCGTTGCTCGATGCGGCTGGTTTCAGTGATCCGCTTCGGTTTTATCAGGCTCTTCAGGTGGAGGGGGTGCTTGTTCAGCGGCGGCGTTGATGCAGCGGCTGATGTGATCGTGCACCGGTTGGCCCTCCAGCCAGCCCTGGATTTCAGTCATCCGCCCATCCATGCCGCGATGGGTGCGGAAGAATTCGGCGATGTCTTCCAGCTGCTGAGCTGAAAGCTGCCCGAGATTGCTCATCCGATCCAGGTGGGGATCGTGGGCGGGCACACACAGCAGTTTGGCGTCATAGAACTGCTGATCAATCACCTGCAGCAGCCCAATCGGCCTTGCCAGGATCAGGCATCCCGGGAAGGTGGGTTCCTCCATCACCACCATGGCATCGAGGGGAGAGCCATCCTCCGCCAGGGTGTTGGGCACAAAGCCGTAGTCGAAGGGGTACTGCACCGATGGATGCAGCACCCGATCGAGGGCCATCAACCCCGGGGCTGGGAGGTATTCGTATTTATTGCGGCCGCCAGCCGGAACCTCCACCACCACATGGATCAAACCGGGTGATGGCTGAGCTGGGATGGCGCGAAGGTCCACAGATCAGGGTTGGCGGATGATTGAGCCAGTCCATGAGGGGGCCGCCATCGGATAGAGCGGCATCAGGGTGTCTGCGAGGACAACGCTCAGTGGCACGAAAAGCGTGGCCACACCAATGCAGAGCCCGGTGAGTCGTGTGAGGGGACGGGACGAGCCCGGACTGTGGGGGTCGTCGCTGTTATTGGTGCCTGACTCGTTTCCAGTGTCATCACTCCTCGTGGCGAGGGGGGACAGCTGGGATGGGGCAGGGGTCATGGATGGGGTACGGGGACAACCCGGTCAGCGGTGCTGACGCGCCGGCACCACAAAGGGTGGCCGGGGGCCGTCCATATCATGGCACCGCTCAGGGGTTATGAACGCAATTGCAATCTCTGCGTCAAGCGGCGCGCTGATTGGCGTTGTCGCGATCGAGGCGCGGGGTGAGCTCGGTGGCCGGTTCCACAGCACTGCCGGCCAGCAGAGTGCGGATTTCGCGCAGCTCCTCGAGAATCGTGCTCAGCAGCTGCTGGGTGGCTGAGTAAGGGGAATTCAGAACCTCAACAGTGACTTCCTTGATCCGCAACACATCGCGGGCGAAGCGTGCCACCTCGTTGGGGTGAAACATCAACGCTTCTTTTTGATCACTTCTGTACTCAGGATTGAGCTTTCTTGGGTTGAAAGGAGGATTTAAATTGCGGGGATCTGTGTTGGTGTAGCGATACACAGAGGCGCGTGAACGATTCAACGCACGCTGAACCTCGTCAATACCGATCAGGCCTTCAGCGCTTTCGGTATCTGGTGTTCCAACAGATTCGGTTGCGTCGCTGTTGTAACCCATTGGAGGCGTGGCAACCATGAGACAGCTGTTGGACGGACGGGACTTGGCAGACCCTAGCAGATGTTTTTCTTCCATCCATAAATAATTTCGACCCTGTGGAGCTTGTGAAAGCGTCCTACTGAGATTGAAAATTTATTCCTTGTGCCAATTCCAAAGGTGATAGGTTCCGCCTTCTGGTCTTTCTCTGCTTTCGATGCGGGTCTCCGCTCTGTTGTTGGTGACGCTTCGCGACGACCCCGCTGAAGCTGAGATTCCTTCCCATCGGCTGTTGCTGCGCGCGGGCTACATCCGAAGGGTGGCCTCCGGCATCTATGCCTATTTGCCGCTGATGTGGCGCGTTCTTCGCAAGGTGTCGGCCATCGTGCGCGAGGAGATGGACGCCACCGGCGCCCTGGAAACCCTCTTGCCCCAGCTGCAGCCAGCGGAGCTCTGGCAGCGCAGCGGTCGTTGGGCCGGCTACACCGATGGGGAGGGGATCATGTTTCACCTCCAGGATCGACAGGAGCGCTCCCTGGGCCTGGGGCCCACCCATGAGGAGGTGGTCACCTCCCTGGCTGGTGAGCTGCTGCGCTCCTACCGGCAGCTGCCCGTGAGCCTCTATCAAATACAGACCAAATTTCGCGATGAGATTCGTCCCCGCTTTGGCTTGATGCGGGGGCGGGAATTCATCATGAAAGATGCCTACTCCTTCCATGCCAATGAGGCGGATCTAGGCAAAACCTTTGCGGTGATGGAGCAGGCCTATGGCCGCATCTTCCGCCGTTGTGGTCTCCAGGCCCTGGCGGTGGAGGCCGATAGCGGCGCCATCGGAGGCTCAGCCAGCAAGGAATTCATGGTCACGGCCGCGGCTGGTGAAGACCTGATCCTCAGTAGTGCCGACGGCAGCTACGCCGCCAACCAGGAGCGTGCGGAGTCTGTTCCCCAGCCAGCCAAGCCCCTGTTGATCGAGGAGTGCACCCTGATCGACACCCCAGCGCAAGGGTCGATCGAGGCATTGGTGGAAGGCCATGGCTTCCATCCCTCCCAGATCCTCAAAGTGGTGCTGCTGGTGGCTCGCTTTGCTGAAGGGCGTGCTCAGCCGCTGCTGGTGAGCTTGCGCGGTGATCAGCAGCTCAATGAGGTGAAGCTCAGCAATGTTCTCAATGCAGCCCATGCCGGCGAGTGGGGAGAGCTGCTGTCGCTGCAGCCGCTCGAGGCCACCGAGCTGGCCGAAGCGAGCCTGTTGCCGCTCGGTTTCATTGGCCCGGACCTCGCCGATGCGGTGCTGACTGGCAGTCCAGCCCTGCAGCCCAGCTTCCTGCGCCTGGCCGACCACACGGCCCTGGCCTTGGATCGCTTTGTGTGTGGCGCCAACCAGCCGGACCGGCACCGCCTGGCCGCCGCTTGGGGGGAGGGTGAGCTGGTGGCTCCCCCCGCTCACGATCTGCGCTGCGCCCTCGAGGGGGATCGCTGCAGCCACGACTCAGAGCAGACCCTGCAGGCCAGCCGCGGCATTGAGGTGGGCCACATCTTCCAGCTGGGCCGCAAGTATTCCGAAGCGCTGGAGGCCCGGTTCACCAATGAACAGGGTCGCGATGAACCGCTGTGGATGGGCTGTTACGGCATCGGTGTGTCGCGCTTGGCCCAGGCCGCCGTCGAGCAGCACCACGACAGCGCCGGCATTGTTTGGCCAGTGCCCATCGCCCCCTTTGAGGTGGTGGTGGTGATTGCCAGCACCAAGGAGGCGCAGCAGGTGGAGCTGGCGGAGCGCCTCTATGGCGAGCTGCAGCAGGCCGGCGTTGAGGTGCTGCTGGATGACCGCAATGAGCGGGCGGGCGTGAAGTTCAAAGATGCCGAACTGCTGGGCATTCCATGGCGTCTGGTGGTGGGCCGTGGCGCTGCCAATGGCGTGGTGGAGCTGGTGGAGCGCTCTGGTGGACACAAGCAGGAGGGGGCACCCCAGGCCCTGGTGCCGCACCTGCTGGAGCGACTGCAGCAGCAACGCCTGGGCCGATGAACCCAGGCCGCTCCTGGCGCCTGCTGTTGCCCGCGCTGCTGCTGGCTGTGGGGGGGTGCAACCGCCCCTGGGAGCAGCAGGGGGATCGCCAGGTGTGGGTGCAGCCCCCCAGGGCTGATGTGGCCTTGGCGGGCACACGCCGCCAGGTTCAAGTGCCCGTGAGCATTCGCGAGGCTGGCGGAATTGCTCTGCAGCTGGTGGTGGAGCTGGAGTGTGATCCGCAGCGCCCTGACACTGCTGTGATCAGCCTCACCCGCCTGCGCCGCGCCGACGCCTTGCTCGGGGTCGCTCAGGCGGATCCGTCCTTGGAGCGCAGCTGGGGAGGGGGCGGTCAAGGGCTGCCGCCCCTCTGGTTACGGCGGTTGGCACGGCAGCACTGCGCCACGGCTCTGCCGCCCGCCTGGAGCAACCCCTAAAGTTCAAGTCTCATCAGCTGATACGAGGTTCCTTTGATGGCAGCGCTGCGTAACGTCTGTCGCTTTGTGTTGCGTCGGGGCCTGGCCCTGTTTCTTGGGGCTGCGCTGATGTTCAGCCTCAGTGCCTGCTCTGGGACCCCCTCCGGTTTGACCGGCTCCTACGTGGATGACACCGTCAGCGTTGCTGACGCCCTGCTGGCCACCATCGCCCCTGCAGACGGCGCCAGCAGCACGAGTGAGCAGCAGCAGCAGGCTCGGGCTCTGATGACCGATTACATCTCCCTTTACCGCCCCAACAACAGTGTGAATGGCCTGGCCTCATTCACCACCATGCAAACCGCTCTCAATTCCCTGTCGGCTCACTACGCCAGTTACAACAATCGGCCGCTGCCTGACACTCTGAAGTCGCGCCTGGAGAAGGAGCTGCGCAAAGCCGAGATCAGCGTGGTGCGTGGCAGCTGATTGTGAATCGATCGCCTCACTTTTGACGCGCGGTGGGGCGATATGTAACTCTCTTAGATTGTGTTGATTGCGGCCCTGAGTCGCCCTTGCTTCTTTGGCAAACGTAGTCGTCATCGGTGCTCAATGGGGTGACGAGGGCAAGGGAAAAATCACCGATCTGCTGAGCCGGTCCGCTGATGTCGTCGTTCGCTATCAAGGCGGCGTTAATGCTGGACACACCATCGTTGTTGATGGTCAGGTGCTCAAGCTGCATCTGATTCCCTCCGGCATCCTCTACCCCGACACCACCTGCCTGATTGGTTCAGGCACGGTGGTTGATCCCAAAATTTTGATTGGCGAGCTGGAAATGCTCGCCGGCAATGGCATTGATGCCAGTGGCCTCAAGGTGGCCTCCACCGCCCATGTGACCCTGCCCTATCACCGCCTGCTGGATCAGGCGATGGAGCAGGCCCGAGGCAATAGCCGCATCGGCACAACTGGCCGCGGCATCGGTCCCACCTATTCCGATAAGGCCGAGCGCAGTGGTCTGCGCATGATCGATCTGCTCGATGAGCAGCTGCTGCGTGAGCGTCTGGCTGCCCCACTGGCTGCAAAGAACCAGCTGCTGGAGAAGATCCACGGCCTCGAGCCCCTCGATGCTGAGGAGGTCATTGCTGAGTACGCCGCCTACGGCAAGCGCTTAGCCCCCCACGTGGTGGATTGCACCCGGGCCATCCACGATGCGGCCCGCGCCCGGAAAAACATCCTGTTTGAGGGCGCTCAGGGCACCCTGCTCGACCTCGATCACGGCACCTACCCCTACGTCACCTCCTCCAACCCGGTGGCCGGTGGTGCCTGTATCGGTGCTGGCGTGGGCCCCACCCTGATCGACCGCGTGATCGGTGTGGCCAAGGCCTACACCACCCGGGTGGGCGAGGGGCCCTTCCCTACCGAGCTGGAGGGAAGCCTCTCGGACCACCTCTGTGATCGTGGCGGTGAATACGGCACCACCACCGGTCGGCGTCGCCGTTGCGGTTGGTTTGATGGCGTGATTGGCCGTTATGCCGTTGAGGTGAACGGCCTCGATTGTTTGGCGATCACCAAACTCGATGTGCTCGATGAGCTCGCTGAGATCCAGGTGTGCGTGGCCTACGAACTCGATGGCAAGAAGGTGGATCATTTCCCCAGCAGTGCCTCTGAGTTCGCCCGCTGCAAGCCCGTGTTCCGCACCCTGCCCGGCTGGCAAACCTCCACGGCTGATTGCCGCAGCCTCGAGGATCTTCCTGAGAAGGCGATGGAGTATCTCCGTTTCCTCGCTGATCTGATGGAAGTGCCGATCGCGATTGTTTCCCTCGGTGCAAGCCGCGATCAAACCATCGTGGTGGAAGATCCCATCCACGGCCCCAAACGAGCTCTCCTCAGCGCATGACCTCCAGCCCAACGCCCCTCGATGTCGTTGCCATTGGCAATGCCATCGTTGATGTTCTTGTGCAGAGCGACGACCAGTTCCTCAGCAGCCATGGCCTGACCAAAGGCACCATGGCTCTAGTGGATCAAGAGCAGGCTGAAAGCCTCTACAGCGCCATGGGGCCTGGGGTGGAATCCTCCGGTGGCTCCGCTGCCAACACCCTGGCTGCCATTGCCCAACTCGGGGGCAAGGCTGGTTTCATCGGCCGGGTGCGCAACGATCAACTCGGCGGCATCTTTGCCCATGATCTGCGTGCCACCGGTGCGCTGTTCGACACCCCTCCGGCAACGGAAGGCCCCTCCACGGCTCGCTGCATGATTCTGGTGAGCCCCGATGCCGAGCGCACCATGTGCACCTTTCTGGGCACATCGGTGAACCTTGATTCCGATGATGTGGACCTGGGCATGGTCCGCCGCGCCAAGGTGCTGTATCTGGAGGGTTATCTCTGGGATGCGGAGCCGGCCAAGCGCGCGTTTCTTGCAGCGGCAGCAGAGGTGCGTGCCCACGGCGGTGAGGTGGCCCTGAGTTTGTCGGATCCCTTCTGCGTGGATCGCCACCGCGACAGCTTCCTGGAGCTGGTGCAAAACCACGTCGACATCCTTTTTGCCAACGAGGCGGAGATCACCAGCCTCTATCAGTGCGACAGCTTTGATGAGGCCGCCGCTCAGGTGCGTCAGCATTGCCGTTTGGCCTGTCTCACCCGCAGCGGTGAAGGCTCCCTGGTGCTTGCCGGCGACAGAAGCCACACGGTGGAAGCCTTCCGCCTCGGGGAGCTGGTGGATACCACCGGTGCCGGTGACAGCTACGCCGCCGGCTTCCTGTATGGCTACACCCAGGGTTTGCGTCCGGAGCAGTGCGGCCAGCTCGGTTCCCTGATTGCCGGGCAGGTGGTCACCCAGATGGGCCCCCGTTCTCAGGTGCCGTTGCAGCAGTTGGTGCGCCAGCATCTGCCTGCGCTGATGGCGGCCTGAGCTGCTCGCCCATCCAGACGCCATAGCCGGCTGAAGGATCAGCCGGCCAGCTCAGCCACTGGGGTAGTGCGTAGCTATGGCGCTGATGCACCGCCTGCTCCAGTTCGCTGAGCAGCGCTGCTTGGCTCTTGATCAGCAGTTGCACCTCAGCGTCATCGCAGAGCTGGCCCTCCCAGCGATACAGCGATTGAACCGGTAGCAGGCTGATGCAGGCCGCCAGTCCGTCCTCCAGCAATGAGCGGGCCAGGGCTGAGGCCAGCTCCAGGTTGGCCTCGGTGGTCAGGGCCAGCACAGCCCGAGCTGGGGGTGGTGTCATCAGCGTTGCGCAGCCCTCTGAATCCTCACCCGGGGCTGCCGATGTGGGCCAGCAACTGCGCCAGCGGCATCGCTGTGGTGGCCCGCTCCAGAGGCCGCTGCAGCAGCAGCAGCTTCAAGCCTTGGTGCGCGCAGATGGCATGCCACTGCTGCTCCGGTGGCCCCCCCGACTGGCGCGCCAGAACAGCGGTGATCCCCCAGCGGCGGCAGAGCGCCGCTTCCACCGAGCAGGATGGATCCACCACCGACTGGGGCCGCAGGCAGGCAATGCGCTCGGGGGGGAGTCTGAGTTCCAGGGCTCGGCTGAGGGCGGCTGGATTGGGCAGCAGGCGCACGGCATGGCCATCGGCCTGGCTCAGCTGCAGGGCCCGCTCCAGTTGCCGTGCCCCCAGGGCCAGCAACAGCTGCTCCCCCTGCAGGGGGTGCTCGGCCAGGGCCTCAAGGTTGGGCAGCACGGTGGCTCCAGCGGGGGCAATCAGCGGACGCTGCAAGCGCAGCAGTGGTTGCTCCACCGCAGCACAGGCCTGCTGGAGGGCGGGGTGCACCTGCCGTGCAAAGGGGTGGGCCGCATCGATCAACCAACGGCACGGCCAGGCCCGCAGTTGCTTCTGCAGCGCTTCTCCAGCCCCCAGGGGTCCCACCTGGCAGTGCAGCTGCGGGTGCTGCGGGTAGCTGCGGGTGGCGTCGCTGCTCACCACACTCACCCGCAGTTGCCAGCCTCGCTGCAGCAGGGTTCGGGCCAGTTCGGGGCCTTCCCCCGTGCCGCTCACCAGCCAGATGCGCCTGCAGGCATCAGTCATGGGGCTGGTTCCTCCGGCTGGTGTGGGAGAGGATGGTCGCCCCAGATGCACACAGGACGTGAATCACTGCCTGCTTGAGGTGGAGGTGCTTGAGGCTCCGACAGTCCGCTACACCCAGGACAACCAGATGCCCATCGCCGAGATGCAGGTGCGGATGGATGGGCTCCGCCCCGATGACCCCCCGGGACAGGTGAAGGTGGTGGGGTTCGGCAACCTGGCCCAGGATCTGCAGAACCGGGTTCAGGTGGGCCAGCGCCTGATGATCGAGGGCCGGCTGCGCATGAACACCGTGGCCCGTGCCGATGGCCTCAAGGAGAAGAAGGTGGAATTCACCCTCTCGCGGCTGCACCCCCTCGGCGCTGGTGGTGGTGCCCCTGCCCCTGCGGCAGCCCCTGCTCGCCAGCCCGCTTCTTCTGCAGCGGCGCCGGCCCAGGCCCAACCCCAGCCTGAGATGGCCAGCTGGAACACCGGGCCCCTGGTGGATCTGCCCGAGGACGAAATTCCCTTCTGATGGCCGTGGGGGCATGCAGGGCGAGCCTCAGCGTTTGCTGAGCTGCTCAGCGGCCCTCTCCAGCAGTTGACCCAGCTCCCGTTCCAGGGCAGCAAGATCGAGGCGCTGCTCCGGCCAGCGCCCCTCATCGAGCTGGCGCAGCAACCAGCGGCGGTCTTGCTGAAGCTGGTCGAGCAGTTGCTCGGCGGTGGCTTCTGATTCGCTCATCAGCTCGCGTTGAATGCCCGCATCTTCGCGCCCCCTGCGGGAAGATGGCGCCATGAAGGATCTGTTCTCCCCGGGCTCTCTGCTCACCGTGGCCGGCGCGGTGCTCACCGTGATCGGTTCGGTGGCCTACGCCACCGACTCCCCCAACCTCAGCCTCCCCACGATTTTTTACGGGATCCCCATCTTTTTGGGTGGCCTGGCCTTGAAATCCTCGGAGCTGCCCCCGGCGCAGCGGCTTACTCCCCCCAGCCAGTTCAACGAGCTGCGTCAGAGCACAGCCACGGCCGAGCAGATCAAATTGCTCAAGGATGTGGTGCGCTGGCGCTACGGCCAGAAAGCCCATCTCGAAAGCTCCCTGGAGTCGCTCAAGCTCTGGGATGAGGAGAATCCCCCCCAGCTCGAGAGCATCGCGGAGTACGACCACAGCAACCGTTATGCCCTGCGGTTGCGTTTCCGCCTGGCCGCTGTGCCGCTGGAGCGCTGGCAGGAGCGCCAGGAGCGCCTGGGCCGTTTCTTCGGGCCGGGACTGGAGGCGGCCCTGGAGGATGGGGAGCCCGGGTGTGTTGATCTCTGTCTGCGTCAGCCATGTCGGTAGAGCCATCCATCAATCCCAATGACGCCCTGCGGGTGGAAGTGCTGAGCGAAGCGCTGCCCTACATCCAGCGCTTCTGTGGGCGCCGGGTGGTGATCAAGTACGGCGGTGCCGCCATGGTCCGCGAAGACCTGCGCGATGCCGTCTTCCGCGATGTGGCCCTGCTGGCTTCAGTGGGGGTCGAACCCGTTGTGGTCCACGGCGGTGGCCCCGAGATCAACCAGTGGCTGAGTCGCCTCTCGATTGAGCCGGTGTTTCAGGAGGGGCTGCGGGTCACCGACCCCGACACCATGGATGTGGTGGAGATGGTCTTGGTGGGCCGGGTCAACAAGCAGATCGTGAACGGCCTCAACCGGGTGGGCGGCCGGGCTGTGGGCCTCAGTGGTGCCGATGGCGGTTTGGTGCGTGCCCGGGTGCACGGTGATGGTTCCCTCGGCCTGGTGGGGGATGTGGCCCAGGTGGATCCTGCGGTGATCGTGCCACTGCTGGAGCAGGGCTACATCCCGGTGATCTCCAGCGTGGCCCCCAACCAGGAGGGTCAGCCCTACAACATCAATGCCGACACGGTTGCCGGTGAGCTGGCTGCCGCGCTGGGTGCCGAAAAGCTGATCCTGCTGACCGACACCCCCGGGATCCTGCGCGATCGAGAGGATTCGGCTTCGCTGATCCAACAGCTCACCCTCTCTCAGGCCCGCGATCTGATTGATGAGGGGATCGTGGCTGGTGGCATGGTGCCGAAAACCCAGTGCTGCATTCGCGCCCTGGCCCAGGGGGTGCATGCCGCCCACATCCTCGATGGGCGCGTGCCCCATGCGCTGTTGCTGGAGGTGTTCACCAATTCCGGCATCGGCACGATGGTGCTGGGCAGCTCGCGCGCTTGAGCGATGGCGGAGCTTGTGAACCAGGCGATGGCCCGTGGGCGCCGCGCCCTTGAACGCGGTGATTACCGCCAGGTGTTGCAGCTGCTGGAACCCGTGGCGGAACAGCTTCCGGTGGGGCTGCGTCAGGGGGGTGAAGTGCGCCTGCTCCTGGCCACGGCCCATCAGGGGCTCGGCCAGGAGGAGCGGGCGATCAGCTGCAGCCGGGCTGCCGCCAAATGCACCGACACAGAGTTGCGCAAGCAGGCCCAGGCCATGCTGGCGGTGCTGGAGGCTCCTCAATTGCAATTGCCGGCTGATCGCCTCGTTCAATTGCCTCAACTGGGGCAGATGCCCTCCTTGGAGGGAATGGCCAAAGGGGGTGCCAGCCGCCGCCGCCGGCGTCAGCCGGCCCCACCACCACCGCCGCCAGTGGGCCCCACCCGCTCACCGCTGGGCTTTGCTGCCTTGGCCGTGGCTCTGTTGCTGGGGCTCACGTTTCTGCTGGGCGGCTGTGTCCGGGTGGAAACCGAGTTTGATTTCATCGCCCCGGGGCGGGTGCGGGTGCAGCAGCAGTGGCTGAACACCGCCATGGCCTCAGAGGCGCTGCCCAATGCCAGCGACCTGTTGCTGGCCCCGGACTTGGAGCCTTGGTTGCAGCAGCAGGTGAACGGGGTGGCGGAGTTGTTCGGTGAAGCCGTGCCTGCCCCCGAGCTGGAGTGGCGCGAACGCAATTGGTTGCTGGGGGTTCAGCAGCGTCTGCAGCTGGCCTGGGACCTCTCTCGGGTGGCACCGGTGCCTGGGTTGGAGTTGGCGCTGCAGCTGCGCCCCTTTGAGCCGGGGGCGGTGCATCAGGCGCAGCCGGCCCCTGAAGTCACCTCAGCCCACGGCCTGCAATGGCAGCCACAGCCCGGCCAGCGCAATCAGTTGGAACTGCGCTGCTGGCGCTGGCATCCCCTCGGGGTGGGAGCTGCTGTTGTGCTGCTGTTGCTGCTGATCACCCAGCTGTTTGCCCGCCTGCTGCGGGCGGCTTAAAGCTCCTGGGGATCCGGATCAATGGCCAGGTGCACCGAGCGGTGCAACAGGGCCCGCAACTCCGCCTCCGGTGGCAGGGGCAGTGGGCTGTTGGCTGGTCCTTGCAGCAGCAGTTGCCAGCGGCTGAGCCCGGCCACTTTGGCTCTGGCCGCGGGGGCGGGGCCGATGGCACACCAGCCCTCCTGCTCCAGGTGTGCGCGCACGTGTTCCAGTAAGGCGGTGGCCGAGCTTGCGGTGATGCTGGCCTGGGGACCTGCAAAGCGCAGCAGGCAGGCACGGCTGTAGGGCACCAGCCCAGCGGCGGCGCGCATGCTGTTTTCCTCGTCCAAGAAGCGCTCGTAGCGCCCATCGATCAGGTGGCGAATCACCCGGTGATCCGGGCTGTAGGTCTGCACCAGCACTTCGCCGGGCTGCTCACCACGGCCCGCGCGTCCGGCCAGCTGCAGCAGCAGCTGCAGGCTTTGTTCAGCGGCGCGCACATCGGGGCGATGCAGCAGGCCATCGGCTGCGAGCACAGCGGCCAGGGTCACCTGGGGAAGGTCCATGCCCTTGGCCAGCATCTGCGTGCCCACCAGCACATCCGCGTCGCCAGCGGCAAAGCGATCCAGCAGCCGCTGGTGCCCATCGCGGCCGCGGGTGCTGTCGCGGTCAAAACGCAGCAACCTCAGCCCCTCCAGTTCCTCTTCGAGGTTGTCGATCACCCGCTGGGTGCCAGCGCCAAAGGGTTTGAAGGCTGTTGAGCCGCAGTGGCGACAGCGCTGTTCCATCTCTTCGCGGTGGTCGCACCAATGGCAGC
>MDSW01047483.1_pt1 | contig 13616 bp, 8 predicted proteins | sample 811171 | NCBI WGS metagenome assembly MDSW01 (sample SAMN05326641, study PRJNA326480) | marine metagenome | isolation source: seawater | place: Atlantic Ocean: North West | collected 2012 | reverse complement strand
TGGATAGCCTTGGGTCACGTGCGTTTTTGGATTCCGAGTACGCTGAAGCATTACGAGAGGCTGGAGTTCAGCTGGCGGTTGCCTTACCCATCGGCAACCCGTTGTTGCGACCCTTGCGGGGACGTATTGATTTGCGGAATCACCGCAAAGTGGTGGTGATCGATGGCGGTGTGACCTACTGTGGCAGTCAGAATTGCGCGGATCCCGAATTTCTGGTGAAGGCGAAGTACGCTCCTTGGGTGGACGCCGTGATGCGTTTTGAGGGCCCTATCGCTCAGCAGAATCAGCAGCTGTTCGTGGCAGACTGGATGACCTACAGCGATGAACCGATCAAGGAACTGCTGGTTCCCAGCGTGACATCGACTTCGTCGGGATTGGCAGCGCAGGTGATTGCCACCGGCCCGACCAATCGGCATGCCGCCATGCCGCAGATGTTTGAAACTTTGATTCATGCGGCACGACGCGAACTGCTGATCACGACACCGTATTTTGTGCCAGACGAATCGATGATGGATGCACTTTGTGCTGCTGCTTATCGAGGCGTGAAGACCAGCATGGTCTTTCCCGCACGTAACGATTCGTGGGTCGTCGCCGCCGCCAGTCGCAGTTACTACGAGACCCTGTTGCAAGCAGGTGTCATCATCCACGAATTTCAGGGTGGTTTGCTGCACGCGAAGACACTCACGTTGGATGGCGAAGTCACCCTGCTGGGATCGGCGAACATGGATCGCCGCAGCTTTGATTTGAACTACGAGAACAACATTCTCTTTTATGACCCGCAGGCGACTGACGCTGTGGTCGCACGCCAGCAGCATTACATTGCCCAATCCGAGCTAGTCACCCGCGAGATGGTCGCTGCCTGGTCGGTTCCGCGCCGCTTGTGGAATAACACGCTCGCCACACTCGGCCCGATTCTCTAGTGGTTGGTCTCGCTGATTGTCTGGCAGCATTGCTAGCACCTCGCTTGGCGATTTAGGGGGTCTGGTAAGACCTTTGCGTCTGTGCCGTGTGGTCTGTCCGCAAAGTTGAGCTGATCGTTACAACCGGCATATTCGGACGGTCAATTGGACGAAATCGGTGTCCACCGCATCGTCTTCTTCGTGATAACCGTTACGACGGTCGAAATCAGAGCTATCGGTCCGACCAATACAAGTCGGAGATTCAGGGCAATCGACGCGGTAGGGGTCCGCTGAAGTTGACCCAGCGGACGGACGTCCACGGATCCCGGCCTGAGCAGTAGAAGAACGTTGGTTGTTTTTGGGAACGCAACCGGCGCGTGCCCGCAGAACTGCGGTCCGGACAAGTTTTGATCATCTGGCCAGCTCTCTGGATGGAGGAGTAGCATTCATGTCGCGGTTTCACACCAGGTCGATTCGTGTGTCGTTCGGTTGGCGAACGTCAGTGAAATCCATGCTGTTACTGCTGTTGGTCTCTGGCTGCATCATGTCAACGGGCTGTGCGTATACAGGAAGCTTCCAGAATTACGTGCACAATGGTTTCAAGGTTGGCCCCAACTACCGCAAGCCTGCGGCGCCGGTCGCTCACGAATGGATTGATAGCTATGACGATCGCGTGCTGTCGGAACTGTCGGACACACCGGAATGGTGGACGGTTTTTGATGATCCGATCCTGACGCAGTTGGTCCAGAATGCGTACCAAGAGAACTTGCCGTTGCGCGTTGCCGGGTTGCGGGTTTTGCAGGCACAGGCCCAACGTGGCATCGCCGTCGGTTCGTTCTTTCCCCAGCAACAAGAGCTGACCGCCAGTTTCAGCCGCACAACGCTCAGCAAGGAGGTGGCTCCCGGTAACATCCCGTTCTCTCCGCGAGCTGAGACGGTGTGGGGGAATCACGGGCGGATGGCCTGGGAAATTGATTTATGGGGGAAGTTCCGTCGTAACATCGAATCGGCGGATGCCAGCCTGCAGGCCGATATTGAGAACTATGACGAGATCCTGGTTTGTCTGCTGGCGGATACCGCAACCGCCTACGTGCAGTACCGAGTGCTGCAGAAGCAGCTGGAATATGCACGCCAGAACGTCGAGATTCAGGAAGGCTCGTTGGCCATTGCCGAGGCCCGTCAGCGTGCCGGTGGTGATTCCGAGTTAGACGTGACGCAAGCCAAAACGAACCTGAGCAATACGCGCCGTCTGATTCCGGTGTTTGAGAACCGGCTGCGGATCGCGAATAACGCCCTGTGCACGTTGCAGGGGATTCCGCCAGTCGACTTGTCCGAACAACTTGGTGACGGCGCGATTCCTGTGTCACCAAAGACGGTGGCGGTGGGCATTCCGGCAAATCTTCTCCGCCGTCGTCCCGACGTGTTGCGAGCCGAGCGTTTGGTCGCGGCGCAAAGCGCGCGGATTGGTGTGGCTGCAGCGGATTGGTTCCCGGCGGTCACGATCGCCGGTTCGTTAGGCTATGCCGGAAACGATTTGGACCGTCTCTTTACGCAACCGGCCTTTACCGGATTCATCCAGCCGCAGTTAAATTGGCCAGTGCTGAATTACGGTCGGATTCTGAACAACGTCCGCGTCCAGGACGCATTGTTCCAGCAAGCCGCAGTCACCTATCAGCAGACGGTGCTTTCCGCAAATACGGAAGCCGAGAATGCCATCAACAGTTTCCTCAAATCACAAGAGGCGTTGGTGGAAGCAGAAGCTGCAGTGGCGGCCTCGAAGCGTTCCGTCGAACTGGCGTTGATTCAGTACAAGAACGGAGCCACCGATTTCAATCGCGTGTTCAATTTGCAACTAGCACTGGTGCAAGACCAGAACACGCTGGCGACGTCACAAGGCGAGATTCCTTCTTCCTTGATTGCCCTCTACAAAGCACTGGGCGGCGGCTGGCAGATTCGTTTGGGAAATCAGGTCAGCGGCGGCGTGGTCAGCGAAGAAGTCGCGACGCCCAAGCCGGAGGATGGGGAGGAGCCGGAAGCTGCGAAGCCGGAAGCTGCCGAACCGGAGCCGTTGATCCTGCCACCGGCACCAGCCGAATAAGGGCATCGTTTGAGTTGATTGCATCCTGGGAGTGGCCCGTTTGAGAGCCGATCCATCGTCCATCCTGCTTACCTGAGGGGAATCCGTATGCATCTGCGTAGACTCATCTTGCTGATCGCGATGAGCGGTGTTTGTACGACACCGGCGGTTGCTGGCGACTTGCTGCATGCCTGGCATCCCGCGCGCGTCTGTGACTGCATCGGCAAATGGTGCTGTCCGGATTATTGTCCGAAGCGGGCCCCCTGCGCTACCGCGCCCTGTAAGACGACCTGTGACAACTATTGTGCCAAACCGGCACCTGGGATCTGCGCCACCATCACTTTGGGCTGCGATGATTACTGTCCCAAATGCCCTCCTCGTCCCTGCCGTACGCCGCTGTGTGCGTGGTTGAAATGTCGTCCTGCAGGAGCACCTCAGAAGACGCCGCCTGTTGTGCCGGATGACGGTGTGAGCGAAGAACCGCCAGCGCAAGCCGCAAAGTCCTCGCGCCGCGTGACTGCGTCAGCAAGCGTATTCTTGCGCAAGCGTTAGTCGCTTGCAGCCAAGCGTACTCACTAGACCTTGGATGTGGTCGCCACCGAGTCCTGTTGCCGGCGACTTTCCGCTAAACGCGTGTCAACGGACAAGTGCATGGTCACGCTCCAACGCCCCTCCGCGTCGCCTTGCACAATCCAATGAGGATAGACCGCAACGGATTGGTGGACCAATTCAAAGCCGGCTTCCGAGTTGCTGACCGTTTGCACAGGAAAGGCCCACATCGAAGTGGGGCGATCGATCGTCAGCTCGACATCCATCCCCAGCCACTCGTCGACTAAACCGAGGTTGGTCACGTCGCTCAGGGTCAGGTGTTCGCCCAGTTGCCCGAGGCGATCTCCTGTGCCTTGATAGAAATAGCGATCGTCCGCTCCGGCAGGCATCCCGGCAAAGTTAAATTCGGTGGCAAAGTGCAGGGGGCTGTTGGGAGGCAGGCCTTCGAGTAGATAAGCGACTTCGAGCGTGTTGCTCCCCGCATCCGTGGTCACACCTTTGGTGATGGTCAGCGGAATCCCCCAGGCATTTCCGGTGCGCGTCATTTGTACCTGAATACGTTCCGCGTTGCGACGTACCTTGGCAGTGTAGACACCGGTGGCAAAATCACCTCGCTGCATTGCGTGACCATCACGTACGTCTTCGAAGCTGACGTCGTTGTCGAAGAAATGGTCAATCAGGCTGCGACGTGGTATCTGATCGTAGTGCAAGCAGTCTTGCAGTCCCTCTTGTTTGAAGACGACTCGATCGTGAATGCTGGCGACTCCCGAGTCGTCCTGCTGTTCACCACCACGCACTTTGCGATGGTAGGATTCCGGGCGGCGGGTAAGTGTTGCCAGTAAGTTGTGGCAGATACTACGCACGTCCAGTTCGTACATCTGGCCGCCGGCAGCGGGAGTGAGCAGGCAACTCAGTTTGTCGTTCGTCAAGCGAACTTCTTGCCGCGCGTCGAAGTTATAGTCATCGACGGTGGCTTCTACGAACGCGGCAGATTTGCCGATGGCTTGATCGAGTAAATTGTCAGCCGCGATCAGCTGTTGATAGACCGCATTGCGCAGGTGAGGTAGATAGACGCCGCCAAATGCGCCGTGCCAGTAACTGCAGTTGCACTGGCCTCGGTACAGCGCCTGCCGCGCCTGCTGTACCTCGGATGTCTCACCGACCTTGCGCTCGATCTCTTCCAAACGCCGGCTGACCATCATCATCCGCGCATACATGTCGTTGGTCTCGGTGTACTTCACCTTGAAGTTCCGCCAGAATCCGCCCCGCATGAATTGTTCGAGCTGCTTCCAACGCGGGTCCGTGTCCATCTCGTGAGTCAAATCGTCGAGCTGTTCTTGGCGATCGACCGGCAATGCCCACTCGGTCATTTCCCGGTAGCTGGCGTCGGGCAAATAGATTTTGCCAGCCGGGGGTACCGCTTGGACCGCGTCGGCCAGCGTTGACGTCAACAGCCAGTCACGGTTGGCGGTCAACGTATCAAAGAAGTCGCGGAGCCAGCCATCACCATACACATGTTGTTTGGTGTCCGGCCAAGTGCCGAATTTTTCGCCATCGTCACCGAATACCGCCACGGCATGAGGATGTTGCTCGGCGATTTCCCGTAGACGTTCGACCGTCTCTGCCGGTTTGCCGTAGGGAATGGCATAGCGTAGCCATTCCGCTCCCGGGAACACGCTCAGCACGCGACCGTTATCTTCGGTGACGTAATAGCTTTGGAGTGCCTCTGGACGTAAACCTGCATTGCGGAAATGCGAGTCATCCAAAACCGTGTACTTGATGCCGGCTTCGACGATATCGCTGGTTAATGACTGCTCCCAGACACGTTCGGGAATCCACATACCTTGGACTTGAGCTCCCAGGCGTTGTTCCAGCCAATGGGTGTAGCTGCGGATTTGTCCCTGCCGATCGCGGGGCGGAATCATCGCTAGAATGGGCTCGTAAAAAGCCCCGCCAACGATCTCAACGCGACCATCGCCGACCAGAACTGCCAAGCGGTCCAGATACTCCGGGTGGTTCGCATCCAGCCACTCCATCAGCGGCCCGCTGGTATGCAAGCTGATGCTTAGTTCACGATAGGGTTCGAAAACCTCGAGGAATGGCAGGTAGCTATCATGATATGCTTGCTCGAAAACGCCATCGAAATTGCCGATGGGTTGATGGTTGTGGAGAACAAGGCACAGGCGAATCGGATTTGTCATGATCGTGGACCGGATTTTTTTCGAACCGTGGAAACAACGGGGCGGCAAAAGTACAGGTTGTTATTCGTCACATCTCGCCTGATGTGTCTAGTTTTTCCAGAGTGAAAATCTTCTCCGGGATCGCTCGCCTGCTTGATCGTTAAGGTTCCGGGTGCGAACGCTCCCGCAATGCCACAGATTCACGCTGTCTGTCAGAGATTCACACGACGTAACTGCTTGGCCGCGGTTTCTGGAGGCATCGTATTCAAAAACCAGCCCGTCGCCCACTCGAATCCAGCCGCCTTATCCAGACGAGGAAAACACTCCATACGCCAGTGATAGTGATCGTGCTGTGATGTGTCAAAGGGGGCGGTGAGTAATAGGTAGTTGTAGGCCACTTGGGGGTGCAGGGATTCTAAGCGGCGGATGATGTCTTGCAGGAGAATTGCGGCATCTTCGAGGACTGCTTGGGTGGCTTCGGAAAAACTGGGGGCGTGCGTTTGAGGCATGATCCAGGTTTCCCAGGCAAAGCGTGGGACACGTGGGCAAAAAGCGATCATGTGGTCCGTTTCGGAGACGACACTTTGGCGTTTACGGGCGTCTTCGATCCAAGCTTGGTGCAGGAGTTGTCCAGTTTGCGAGTGGTATTGTTGGGAAGCTTGGAAGGCGTGTTGCAGCGTGGCAGGCACTTCTTCGACCGCGAGCAACTGACTGTGAGAATGTTCGATCGAAGCTCCCGCGTTGACGCCCACGTTCTTGAAAATCTGCGCGTATTGGAGTTCGCCGATGCTGCTCAGGGTCTGTAACCGGTCCTGATAGGCGCGCAAGACCAGTTGTGCCTTGGCGGTTGCCAGTTGTGTGAGCGAGCGGATGTGGTCTGGGGATTCGATGAACACCTCGTGCACACCGTAGCTTGGGATCGGCTCGGAACCGTTTGGGATGGCAGGCTGTCCAGGATCGCGAGGAGTCAACGCTGGGAATTTGTTGGGTACGACACGGACTTGCCACTCGCCAGTATCCGGATGGCCATCCTGCTGATACACGGCCACGGCCGGGGGTGTCTCGTGCTCGTTGCCGCGGCAAAACGGACAACTTTTCGCCGCCGCGCTGCCAAAGACCTGGGGCCGGTCCTGCCGATGGGCAGCAAAGATCGTGGTCCGATCGGTGTGGGAATCGTGGCGGATTTCAGACATGCTGCGTCACGGTTCGATGGCCGATGGCAGGCCCACCAGCTCCAAAAGTTTGAGTGCGTTTGTCGTGGTCGCCACCCCATCGCGCATCTGGTAGTCGAAGGTCATTTGTTGCTCAGCTGTGTCATGCAGCGTCTCCCGAAAGTGAACCGGCACGCAGGTTTGCCGCAGCGCTTCACTGGTTGCCAGATCGAGATCGTGTGTGGTCGCTGCGCCGATCGCCCCGTGGGCCACGAGATACGACAGGACGCGTTCTACGGCGATATGCCGTTCTCGCGAATTGGTCCCCTGCAAGATTTCGTCGAGCAGGAAGAAAAGGCGCCGTTCGTCGTTGTGTTCGTATGCGGCAGCCTGATCGACGATTTGCTTTAAACGTCGTAGTTCTGCCATGTAGAACGAGACACCGTCACGGAGCGAATCCTGGACGTGAATGCTTGTGGCTACCGCGAGCGGTGGCATGTGTAACGCATCACTGCAAGTCACTGATCCCATCTGAGCGAGGACGACATTGATGCCGAGCGACCGAAGTAAGGTACTTTTGCCGGACATGTTCGAACCTGTGACCAGCAGGAAACTGCCCGGCGGCCCAACGGTCACATCGTTTCTTACACAGGTGTCTTGAGTCAGCAGTGGATGTCCCAGTTGGACAGCAGCAACCTGTTCCAGCTGCGGGTCGACTTCAGGGAACGTCCAGGAGGGATGGTCGTGTGCCAGCGATGCCAACGAGGCCAACGCTTCGAATTCGCCCAGCGCTTCGAACCAATGGCGAACGAATTGCCGATGACGACGGTGCCAGCCTTCGACCAACCACAAGCAATGGAAATCCCAGGCCAGCAAAAGTTGCAGTGGGATGTAGAGCAAGATGAAGGTCATGGCCGAATGGCGAATGTTTGGCATGACCATGATCTTTTGCAGTCCATGGAGCGCCCGCAATGCGTCGTGTTCTTGATTAGCCATGTCGCGTCGAGCAGTCTGCAGTTTTTCTGAGGTGAACTGTAAACCGCTGAGCAATTGAAAGAGGGTGCAATAATGTCGCACCTGGCCACTGGTAGAAGAGACGGTGTTGAAGATGTCGTGGATGCCTCCGGCGTAGAGGATACTTAATGCTGCGTGAAACAAAATCACGCCGACGAATCCGCAGCCGGCAATGTTAGCGGGGAGACCGAGAATCCAGCCGACGGCAAAGCAGATTCCGCAAAGCGTCGAGAGGCGCGGTAGCCAGATCAACCAAGGGCGTTTCTCAAGCGACGCGGGTTGCTCGCACCAGGCGACGAAATCTTCAGGGCCGCGCTGGGTGGCTTGTAATAGGCGCCCTCGTAAATCCAACTCCTCTCGCAGCTCCCAGGCCGGTATTAACTCGCGAACCGCTGCCTGACGCAATTGGATTTCGTCAGGTTCTGCGGGAGTCAACAACCAATCGCTGAGAATCTCGAGGCCCCGTGGCGTATTGGCCCGACACAGCAGTTGAAAGACGGAGGCACGTCCGAACAGATCGAGGTCTTCTGCTACGGCCTCGTGTTCTGGTGAGACCGTCGTGGTGAGTGGTGGCAGGTCCTCCCAGCGACGCTGGTTGCGTGCCAGCAGCATTTCGTTAATCCGTTTGCGTTCGCGGACCTGGCGCAACTGAACCAGAATGGTCTCGTGATAGATGCAGAGGGCCAAAAAGGGTAACGCAGCGATTAGGCACAGGGCGGCGTATAGTGTGGTCTCGGAAATGGTCGTGAAGCCGACCACTGCGACGGCGACAGCCAGGACAAACGTTGCCGCCCGAGCGGGTGAAAGCAGGCGATCTCGTTCATGCAGTGGCTGTTCTGCTGCGGCGAGGTGCCGAATTCGGTCTTGGTAGAACGTCTCAGTCGACTCAGGCATGAGGGCTCGGGCAGCTGTGGCAACATTGGCTGGGTTATGGACGGAACGTGCATCGGCTACGATGATGCTCCAGCTTGGCGAAGTCAAGAGGAGCGAAGATGGCCCGCAACGAGCAACTCATCAGGCAGCATAAAATCCTGCAGATTCTGGAACGGTATAAGTTTGGCCGGCTGATCGAAGAAATTCGTGACGAGTTGGTCGACGAACTCGGTCTGACCTCATTGCACACACGGACGGTCAAACGGGATCTCGAAGCGTTACAGGCAGCAGGGATTCACGTCGAAGCCAACGAAATCGCCCGTGGACGTGTCTGGAAAATGGGAGCTGGGGCTAAAGGAGCCCACAAAATCACCGCCTCGGCGACCGAAATGATTGCTCTCTCCCTGGGGCGAGATCTGATGTATCCCCTCTTGGGGACCCCGTTCTGGCAAGGTATCGAATCGTTCTGGAACAAGGTCGAAGACCAGTTACCGGATGCCATCTGGGATCACTACTACAAGTACCGGCAGGTACTGTACGTGCTGGGGACGCCGGCCAAGTCCTACGAAAAACAACATGGGATGCTGAAGACGATCAATCGCGCGATTCTGGAACACCGGCTGGTGGAAATCGACTACCAGAAACCAGGCGAGCCGATGTCAAAACGCACGATCGAACCGTACGCGATCGTCGTCTATCAGTCGAGTTTGTACATCATCGCTGCGGCTCACGAAATCGACGTCGATGGCGATCGCATCCGTCATTTCAAGCTTGATCGATTTCGCAAAGCGACCGCTCGGGACGAGTGGTTCAAACCGGTCGACGAATCCGATCTACAGGAATACGTGGGTCGCAGTGTGGGGATCTTTTCGGGAGGAAAAACAAAGAACTTCAAGGTCCGTATCAGCGCTAAAGCCGCACCCTGGGTCATCGAAGACCCTTGGCACGCTGAGCAAAAAGTGGACCAGCTGAAAGACGGGAGTATCCAACTCACGGTGAAGGCAGCGCACGAACTGGAAATCATTCCTCGGGTCTTGGCCTTGGGCAAAGAAGCCGAGTTGCTCTCACCCAAATCCTGCCGCACTGCGATTGGCGCGATCTACCGACAGATGGCCGACGTCTACGACGACGCGTAGCCGGTACGTGTCCCTTGTGGCAGCGGCAGGCTCGATGATCGCCAAACGGATTTGTGATCAAAGCCGTAACGCGCACGTCAGCGTCGCGCCTCGCGCACCAGATGCCCCAGTTCCGGTACGATGATCTTTTGCATGGCCAGTCGAACCGCTGCGCGTGAGCCGGGCATGGTGAGCAGCACCGTTCGTTGCATCAATCCTCCGGTGGCACGGCTGAGAATGGTTGCCGCCCCAATCTCTTCGTAGCTCAACATGCGAAACAGTTCGCCGTACCCGGGGAGCGGTTTCGTTAACATGTCGGACACCGTCTCATACGTTTGATCGCGTGCGGTGATTCCAGTCCCTCCGGTCATTAACACCACGTCAACGTTTTCCGCATCGCGAAACCGTTCCAGCAATGGCCGCATGACGGCCGGTTCGTCTGGGACAATCTGCCGCTCGACGAGCACGTGTCCAGCATCCTCCAGATGGTCGATCAGACATTGTCCTCCGGTATCGGTTTCCACCGTCCGCGTGTCACTTACGGTGACTACGGCACAGCGAATAGGATCGATCGCCGAGGCTTTGTGTGCTTCTACCGGGTTGTCCATCGGAGGGTCTCGCTGGTGTGAGAGGTTAGCTGAAGTGGGGCGCGGGGGTTGGCCGAAACGTAGGGCCGCACCTGCCGTGGATGTTCCACTTGTGTCCGGGGGGCTGTGGTGGTTGGGCAAGCTGGTGCGACGCGCCGCCGAAGTTTGCCGGTTCGTAGTCGTACCGGGATTGTGACCACGCCGCAAGCGGGACGACGTCCGTTCGTGGTGGCCGAAGCGTTTCGGGAGGCGAAGGAGGGGGCGGTGGTCGGTGTTTTTCGTTATTTCTGAGGGAAATTCTCCAGGCGGACCGCTGCAAGTTGCAGGGCGGCCGGCGAGTAACTTACACTGAAATCCAGGCGGGTTGGACTGATCTCATACTGGTTCCTGGCGAACGCATGGTAGATCTTCGCGTAGTAATGGTCGCAGTCATCACCGCGTCCCTTGTGCTGGGCAGCAGTCGGGCGGGGCGTGCGGACGAATTGCTATTGGCCAACGGCGGGCGAATTTCCGGTACCTGGCTCAATCGGGAGCGACGGGCTGCCGATCCCTTCGTGCTGTTGACTCAAGAGGGGGTTCGCCTCACGCTGGACCGGGATCAGGTTCGCGAGGCCCATCGAAGTCGCGTGGAAGTCGTGCAATATCAGAAGCTGGCCCCGACCTACCCCGACACGGCTGCCGCTCAATGGCAACTGGCCGAATGGTGCCGCAAGCACAATCTTTTGAAAGAGCGTCAAGTGCATTTGGCTGCTGTTTTGAAACGGGACCCCAACCATCATGAGGCACGCTACGCCTCAGGCTATCGCTTCATTCGCGGGCAGTGGCTGACGGTCGAAGAATTTCGTCGTAGCAAAGGGTACGAACGGTATGAAGGGGAGTGGCGATTAGCGCAAGAGATTCAGCTGGAAGAGGCGCGGCGCAAGAAAAATCGTGAGGAGCGTGAATGGTCGATCAAGCTGCATCGTTGGCGTGAGAATCTGGAAACGAAGGATGCTGCCGCTGCTGCGAAACAGATCGTCGCTGTGCGTGATCAATTTGCCGTACCAACACTCAAGGAAATGTTGCTGAATGATGCGTCACGGGCTGCCAAGCTGTTGTATGTGGAAGCTCTGGTAGAGATGAATACGACTCGGTCCATCGGGGCTTTAGTCGTGTCGACGCTCAGTGACCCGGACGAAGAGGTGTTCTATGAAGTGGTACGTCGTTTGGTGGAAACGGAGCATCCGGAATTAGCCGAGGTGTATGCAACGACCCTGACGGATCCTAACAATGTACGTGTGAATCGTGCCGCGATTGTCTTGGCCAAGCTCGAAGCGACGATGGCTATCGATCCTTTGATCGAAGCCTTGTCCACAACGCATGCGGTGACTGTTGGCGGGAACCCGAACCTTTCCGCAGATGCCTACTCCGCTTCCTTCGGTAAACCGGGTAATGGAGCGTTGCCCGGTGGCTTTGAAGGGAATTCGTTCACCGCCGGGAATGGCGCAAAAACGACTCGCGTGACCGTGAACAATCAGCAAGTACTTAACGCGCTGGTGGGGATTACAGGTGGGGTCAATTTCGGCTTTGACCAGAAAGCCTGGCGGCATTGGCAGAGTGCCCAGAAGCGGAAGTTGCCGGTGTTCAATGTGCGTCGGGATTGAGCTGTGCTACCGTTTGCTGGGTCCTGCCTAGGAATCAGCGGACGTCGTTTCCGCTGACGAGTCGACGGGTTGGCGGTACCGGTTCATGACCTTCTTGACGAGCAGAGGAAACAGCCCCAGGGCTGCAAAGGCGGCAATCCGGTCCCAGGTCAAGATGGGAGGCCGCGTCGGCGCCGTTAGCTCTTGCAGGCTAGGGATGGTGGAGCCCGCGTACACATAAACGCACGTACCAGCCAGCATGCCCAACTGACTGACCCACCAGAACGTCCACAGTCGAATCTGTGTGAGCCCCATGACTGCGTTGATCACGAAGAAGGGGACGGCGGGGATCAGTCGCAGGGTGAACAGATAAAAGGCGCCCTCACGCTCCAACGCTTCGTCGAATGCTTGTAGGCGAGCGCCAAATTTGGATCGAATCGCATCCCGCAACAGATAACGCGTGATCAGAAATGCCAACGTGGCGCCCAGGGTCGAGGCAAAGCTGACGATGACGACGCCATTCCAGAAGCCAAAATACCAGCCGATCAACAGACTCATGGGGACGGCCAGCGGTAAAGAGAAGGCAGTGACGATCACATAGACACCGAAGACAGCCAAGTAGATCAGGATAGGGTGCTCTTGGTGGAAAGCACGAAATGCCACTTCGTGTTGCACCAGGCTATCCAGAGTCAGTTGGTCGCGAAACCGATAGGCAGTGAGGCTGATAACGAGCACCAGGACGGCGAAGATTCCGACTTTGATTCCGCCGAAGCCGCGGCGCGTGGTGGTGTCTGGTGTGGTCGAATCGGATTCCATCTCAGGCTGACTCTTCGTCGGTTTCCATGCCGAGTTGGCGCATTTTCCGGTAGAGATTCGAGCGATGGAGTCCGAGGTGTTTGGCGGCTTCCGTCATGTTCCCGCCGGCCCGCGCAATCTGGCGCTTGATGTACTCGGCTTGGAATCGACGAGTGGCATCGTTAAGCGGTAATTCCAATGACAGGGCCTGTGGTTGCTCGCCGGTTGGTGAGATAATGAAGTCCAGATCTTCCTCATCGACCCGGTCGCTAGGGGCCAGGTAGGCCAAGCGTTCCATCATGTTCCGCAATTCGCGCACATTTCCGGGCCAGGTGTGACCGCGCAAGCGTTTTTTGGCTGCTGCGGAGAACGTTGGGGGCACTCTGCGGGCCTTGGCGGCAAACTGTGCCAGGAAATGCTCTGCCAGCGTGACAATATCATCGCCCCGCTCGCGCAACGGCGGCAGTTCCAAGGTAACGACATTGAGCCGGAAGTAGAGATCTTCGCGAAACTGTTTATTGCGGACCAATTCCGCCAGGTCTTGATTGGTGGCAGCGATGACGCGGGCGTCGGTTGCGATGGTTTGCGTGCCTCCCACGCGGACGACGACTTTCTCTTCAAGGACGCGTAGTAATTTGGCTTGGCCGCCCAGGCTCATGTCGCCAATTTCATCCAGGAAGATGGTTCCCCCGGCCGCCAGTTCAAACTTGCCTGCACGCGTTTCGTGCGCATCGGTGAAAGCGCCTTTTTCATG
>MDSW01095487.1_pt1 | contig 13618 bp, 8 predicted proteins | sample 811171 | NCBI WGS metagenome assembly MDSW01 (sample SAMN05326641, study PRJNA326480) | marine metagenome | isolation source: seawater | place: Atlantic Ocean: North West | collected 2012 | reverse complement strand
TGAAGTTTACGTTACAGATTATAATGATTGTTCAAGTGATACACTGTCGTTTGAAATTGAAATTGAAAATTTAATTGATGCATCTTTGATAGAAATAGATTTATTTACCTACCCAGCAGGTTATAATATATCATGTTTTGGTGAATCTGACGGATATATTGAAAGTATCATTGTGTATTCTCAGGAAGATTTAGACGGTGATGGAATTGTAAATACAATACTAGATGGAATTCTAGACACAGACGACATATTTGATACATGGAGCTATAATGTTCCTTTTTTAAACACATCCGACAATGGTGAATTTACTATCGATTGGGGCAATTGGAATCCTAATGCACTTCCTGATGGCTCATATGACATAACGCTATGCTCACAATCAGCAGATGGTAATGGATCATGTCCAACTGAATATAATTTTGTTGTTAACGGACCTAGTGAATTATATGTCTTTGTTCCTGATTACGAAACTTGTACAAATTGTCCAGTTAATGTGTCAGCTGAAATTGTTGGTGGTCAAGGACCATACTTTGACATTTGGACTAATACAGAAACAGGCCAAATTATTAATCCTATTTTCAACCCAAATATTAATCCAAATGATATCGCAGAAATTGATGCTGACTATGACTTAGATGAAATCAATGGATTCCCTCATAATATTTTATTACTTCCAGGATCATACTCCTTAACAGTTATTGATGCAAATGGATGCTCTCCTGTTGAAATAACAGAATTCGACGTTTATGAGGCATCAGAAGAATTAAGTTGGGCAGAAGTAATTGTTTCAGGCTGTGAACCAAGTACAAATGAATGCGGCGGTGTAGCTACTATCGAAATTAATTATCAACAATTAAATACTGAATTATGTCAAGTTGCTTGGTTTAATTGCGATGGAGACGCATTAAATCCTTCACTAGAATCAGAAAATATGATTACTGACTTATGTAATGGATCGTATTACGCCCAATTATTATATCCAGAAAACAATGATGTTGATGGAGATGGGACATACGATCCTGGACCGGACGGAATACTTGGCACGTTAGATGACATATGTATTGCAAGTTGTAATAGCACAGATCCATCCAGTCCATTATACGATCAAAATATGGATGGTGACTTTTATTTAAACCCTATAACAGGACTGATTGAAGAACATAACAATTTTGGTCCAGACGGTATACCAGGTAATTCCGATGACGATCCTGATATAGATGGAGATGGTATTTTAAATGATTTTGATACATTCCCTGAGGGTGGATTTTTAATTGAAACTATTTGCTTTAAATATAATGATGACGGGTTTTCTGTTTATTCAGAAACTATTCAACATGACCTATGTAATGACGAAAACAATGAGGGGAATGAAATAGCAGTTTACATTGAAGGAGGAACTGGAGAGTTCACATTTATTTGGTATGATGAAAATGATGTTGAAGTAGGAAATACCCAAAATTTAGAAAATGTAGAACCTGGGGTGTATAGTTTATTAACGACTGAAGCCGGAGGTTGTGAGGTATGGACTGAGTATGAAATTTTTAGCCCAGATCCTATTAGTATACAAAGTGAAATATCCCCTTCTGAATATGAAGATGGGTTGTATAATGTTCCATGTGCACAAAACTCATTAAATAATCCATGTGCCGGATCAATAACATTTGATATTAGTGGTGGTGTCCCATTTAATTCTGATTTTAATCCAAATAATAGTAGTTTTACAATGCCTGAATTAGACGGGGATGAGTACTATTTGTATGCTGTCAATAATGAAGATGCTAATATTAGTACATCTCAACTTAATTTAACTGTTAACTACATTGAAAATGATGTATTAAATGTGACAATCAATGGTTTATGCGAAGGAAATAATATTATTGACATAATAGGCCAATTCGATTGTGTAATGCAATTTGAAACCAATTTAACAAGTCCTGATTTATTTTCTTTTAATATTACAAGTAGTAATGTCAGTTGCCCTAACGCATCTGATGGATCTATTGAAGTAGAATACAATGGTGGTTATATTGGCAATAGTGGAAATTACGATTATGAATGGTGGCTCAATAATGAATTGTATACATCTGGTTTACCTAGTATCAGTAATTTAATTGGAGGAGAATATACAATATATGTGTCTGATGACCTAGGTTGTGTGTATTCAGAAACTATTATGATAGAAGAAGAAGTACCATTTATTATTGAAGTGTTTACTGAACCTCCATTATGTAACTCATTAAAAGGATTTGTAGATTTCAACGTTAGCGGTGGTAATTCAGGAAACTATCAATACAATGTTAGTTCATCTGGATTAATAAATAATAACGTACTGTATGACTTTGATCCTACAGAATCAATTGAATTAACTGCTGGTGAATATGTATTTACTTTTATTGACATAGAGGGGTGTCAATCAGATCCTGTAGAAGTAAATTTAAATCCAACTTCTGAAGATTGTTTACAAATTCCATCATTATTTAGTCCAAATGGAGATGGTCAAAACGATATCTGGGAAATAGGAGGAATTGAGAATTATCCTAATGCCAAAATAAAAATATATAATCGATGGGGACAATTAGTGTTTAATTCTGAGGGAGAATATTTTGGTAATGAGTGGGATGGAACACATCTTGGTACGCCACTTCCTTATGCAGTTTATTACTACACTATTGATCCTATAAATGAAAATGTTAACACCTACCATGGAGGCCTGACAATTAAACGTTAAGAACTATATGAAAAAATATATTTATATATTATTTATCTCTCTACTTTTTCTGTTCCACAAACAGATTCAAGCACAACAACTTCCTATATATAGTCAATATATGTTTAATGATTATCTGATTAATTCTGCATATGCAGGAACTTACGCATTTACTCCAATTATTCTTAATCATCGTAACCAATGGGTAGGTTTTGGAGAATCAGCACCACAAACATCTTCAATATCAATTCACGGTAGTGCAGGTAAAAATAGTGCATTTGGTGGATCTCTGTTATTTGACAAAACACATCCAATTTCACAAACACAAATTGAAATGAGTTACGCATATCATACTATTTTAAATGAACAATCAAGAATCGGCTTATCAATGTCATTAGGTGGAACATATAACATGAAACAATTTATTAATGAAAGTAACTCAACATATTCTGAAATTATAAATAACCAAATAGATATTGTTTCTCAAGATGAAAATGCCAAGCCAGTTGGAGATGTGAATTTTGGTCTAATTCTATTTACGGACTATTTCGACTTAGGAGTTAGTATTCGCAATTTACTAGCACCTGAAAACACCAATGCAATAGTTAGTGATGAAATTGATAGAACTAAATACATACTTGTTCACGGATCGTATTTAGGACGGAATAACCCCAACAGTCCTTTTGCTATGATACCATCTTTTGTGATTAGAAAAATGGGGATCACGACATATAATAATTTATTCGAAGTCGATCTAAATCTAAAATTAGTATATCGTAATAAATTCTGGGCGGGTGCAGCATTTAGAACTCATGAAAAAGCCATATGTACACTAATTGGATTCAACACTAATAAAGCATACTTTGGTTGGAGCTATGATATTGGAACTGCGGGAATAGGACAATTTCACAATGGTAGCCACAACATTTCAATAGGTCTAAAATTAGGTTTAAAAAAGAAAAATAACATCCGGAATCAAACACCATTTAACATGAATATAGATGAATCTCCAAGAAAATTAAATCTTAGACTTTCTGATATGCGTCACAAATCTGGAATATAAAATCATATGAGAAAATACATATTTGACATTGATGGTACACTTACACCTAGCCGACTACCCATGGATAAAGGATTTGAAAAATTTTTCACGAATTGGATAAGTAATAAAAATGTTTATCTAGTAACTGGCTCTGATAAAGCTAAAACCGTGGAACAAATTGGTACTAGAGTATGGAGTAATGTTACAAAAGTTTACCAAAGTTGTGGCAATCAGGTGTGGAAAAATGGAAAACTAATATCTGAAAATGATTTTTCTCTTACAAAGGAAATGGAAAATGAATTAATAATTTTTCTAAAAAATACAACTTGGAAGGAAAAATTTGGAAACCACGTTGAACAAAGAGTAGGTTTGGTCAACTTCTCTATTATTGGAAGAAACTGTCCTCAAAATAAAAGAACCGAATACTATAATTGGGATAATATTCAAAAAGAACGATTAAATATTTGTAATCGATTAATGCAGTTATTTCCAGAGATTGAAGCGTCAGTAGGGGGCGAAATCAGTATCGACATCCATAAAAGAGGTGGAAATAAATCACAAATACTTAATGAAATAGATGGTGAAATTTATTTTTTTGGAGACAAAATGGAAAAAGGAGGAAATGATTACCCAATAGCAGAAAGGCTAATAAAAGAAAATAGACCTCATAAATTATTTAAAGTAAACAATCCCCATGAGACATGGGAAAGACTAAAAAAAATAAACTAGCCTTGTAAAATTTCTTTCACTTTATCTGCAGCATCTTGTAACGAAATAACTGAAGAAACTTTTAATCCGCTATTATCAATTATTTCTTTTGCCTCTTTTGAATTCGTACCTTGTAATCTAATGATAATAGGAATACTAATAGTTCCAATATTTTTATAAGCATCTACAATACCTTGTGCAACTCTATCACACCTAACGATACCACCAAAAATATTTACCAGAATTGCTTCTACATTAGGATCATTAAGAATAATTCTGAATGCAGATTCTACTCTTTTTGAGTCAGCAGTTCCTCCAACATCTAAAAAATTTGCAGGATTACCACCTGATATTTTAATAATATCCATTGTTGCCATTGCTAATCCTGCACCGTTAACAATACAGCCAACATTACCATCTAATTTAACATAACTTAGTCCTAATGATTCTGCTTCAATTTCAGAGGGGTCTTCTTCTTTTTCATCTCTATATTCTGCGAAATTAGGATGCCTATATAAAGCATTATCATCAATTGTAACTTTTGCATCTACTGCAATAATTTGATTATCTGAACTTTTAATAACTGGGTTGATTTCAAATAATGAAGAATCTGACTCAACATAAGCTTTATACAATTTCTCTACAAAATCACACATATTTTGAAACGCATCATCTTTCATTTTAAGGTTATTGGCAATAGTTTCTAATTGCTCTTTTGAAATTCCTTTTAATGGATCTATATTTTCTATAAATATTTTTTCCGGACTTTCTTCTGCAACCTTCTCAATTTCAACACCACCTTCTGAAGAATACATGATCATGTTAGTATTTGTTGATCTATTTAACAAAACGGAAATATACATTTCTTCTATTTCATTTTCACCTGGATAATAAACATCCTCTCCAATGAATACTTTATTAACTTTTTTACCTTTTCTGGTTGTCTGAGGAGTAATTAACATCATTCCTAAAATACTACTAGCGTATTCTTTTAACTCCGTCATGTTTTTTGCTAACTTAATTCCACCCCCTTTACCTCGACCTCCAGCATGTATCTGTGCTTTTACTAAAAAAAAAGGTGTATTTGTTTCTTTAGATAATAACTCACCATTTTGTATAGCCTGAGAAACTGTATCCGCTACATATCCTCTTTGAACACGTACGCCATGATTAGCTAAAATTTCCTTGCCTTGATATTCATGTAAATTCATAGTAAAAATTATTTTGATCAAAAATAACCTAATGTTTAAAAAAATAAAAACAATTCATTTATTAAAATCAATTATCTTTGGATTCATGCGATTTTTATTTGTTTATATATTATTGTCTCATTCTATTTTATTGTCCCAACAAATAAAAAAAGAAGTATTTGCTAAAAGAATCAATTCTCAAATCACAATTGATGGAGAATTAAATGAACTTATTTGGCTAGATATAGAATCTGCCAAAGATTTTACAATGCTTGAACCAACAAATGGTAAAATTGAAAGATCCAACCAAAAAACAGAGGTAAAATTTGCATATGATGACACTGGAATCTATATAGGAGCCTATCTTAATGATCAAAATGCAGGATATGACGATCCCAATATTCCTGGTATTTTAAAAGAATTAGGACCTAGAGACGATGACAGAAGGAGTACTGACATATTCGGAATATTTTTAAATCCTTTCAATGATGGGATTAATGAATTTAGTTTCTTGGTAACTGCAGCAGGTGTTCAAATTGATAAAAGAATTATTTTAACAACTAACGGATATGAAGAAGATTCTGACTGGGATGCAATATGGGAGAGCGCTATTACTATTAAAAAAGATGGCTGGTATGTCGAGATGAAAATTCCATATTCAGCAATTAGATTCCCAAATATAGAAGTACAAGACTGGGGACTAAATATTTACAGACAAATTAAAAGACTGAGGGAAGATTATTCATGGAATCCAATAAACATTAAAAATAAACATATTGGACAACAAGCAGGATTATTAAAAGATATAAAAAATATTAATCCACCTATCAGGCTATCTTTGACTCCATATATTTCTTCTACTATACTTAAAGAACCCAATCAAAAATATGAAATACAATACACTGGAGGTATTGATTTAAAATATGGATTTAACACTAAATTTCTCTCTAATCAAGATTGGAATTGGACTTTAGACATGACTATTTTACCTGAATTTCAACAAGTAGAATTTGATGCATTAGTCCTAAATATTAGTCCATTTGAAACAAGATATGATGAAAAAAGAAGTTTTTTTACTGAAGGTACTGAACTTTTTAGAAAAGGAAACTTATTCTACTCAAGAAGAATTGGGAGTCCCCCAGCACAATCTGAGGAAGATTTAGAAATTCTAAATAACGAAGAAATCACATATTATCCGGCGAATATTAAATTATATAATGCATCGAAAATTTCAGGAAGGACACAAAATGGGTTGGGATTTGGTTTCTTTAATGCTGTAACACAAAATACATATGCAATAGTTAATGACACCGTTAATAATTTATCTAGAGAATTATTAATTGAGCCAATAACTAATTATAGCATGATAGTAATTGACAAAAGTTTTAATCAAAATTCATTTCTAACATTTGTCAATACAAATGTAAATAGAGAGTCAAGTTTTAGAAGTGCTAATGTCATTGGTTTATTAGGATCAATTACCGAACCACGGCAAAGATATGCTTGTGATGTTAGCCTTAAAGGAAGTTTTGTGAAAGATGAAAATTCGCAAAATGGTTTTTCATCCTCTATAAGCCTTTATAATATTGATGGGAATACTAGATTCAGGATAAATAATTATATTGAAAGTGACAAGTATGACATAAATGACATGGGATTTTTATATCAAAATAATGAAGTCAATACAAATGCGTCAATAGCATATAATATATTTTCTAGCGATCATAAAATAGCGAAAAAGTTTAAAATACTAAAAGGTGAAATGAAATTAAGTGCCGAACATCAGATGCTTTATATGCCATTTACAGAGAGTAAAATTATTACTAAATTAGACGTTTGGGCTGTCAACACAAAACACCTTTGGATGAATTTAAAAGTGCGATATTTTTTTGAAGAAAAAGATTACTTTGAATCAAGACAGGAAAATCAAGTATTTATCAAGCCCCCTGCATTTAAAACGTCAATATCAACATCTAGTGATTATAATCAACAATTTGCTTTAAATTTAAGCGGTTCATTACAATATAGATTGAGTAATAATTATAATGAATGGGAAGAACATTCTAATATAGCTTTTTATGGTAGAATAAATCCTCGGTATAGAATTAATAACAATACTTTTTTACAATATATAATTGCATTAGAACGAGAAGACAACCAATTTGGATGGATTGATTCGCAAGATGAAGAAAGTATTTTTAGTAGAAGACAACAAAATACCATTACAAATAAATTTATTCTAAATTATAGTATTAACAATAAATTACATTCAAAAATCATCGCTAGGCACTATTGGTCAACAATTAATAATCACGAATACTATTCTTTAGGTGATAATGGATATTTAAATAAAATCAATTGCGCAGATTGTGAGGATATAAGTTTTAATACATGGAATTTAGATTTTAACATATCGTGGGAATATAAAGCAGGTTCAACGTTATCTATTGTATGGCAAAATCAACTGACAAAAAGTAATGATAGCATAGAGGTAATTTTTTTCAATAACTTAAATAGATTTTTCGAAAATACACCAACTAATATAATTTCTGCTAAATTTACATCCTACTTAGATTATTTTACTATTCATCAAAAAATACATAATAATAATCGAAACAAACTTAAAATATTTAATTTTTAACTATTCTATATGATTGAAGTAAAAAATATTATTAAATCCTTTAGCAATCATAATGTTTTAAATAATGTTAGTTTAGAGATCAAAGAAAATGAAATAGTGGCCTTACAAGGTCCTTCAGGAGCAGGTAAAACAACACTTCTAAAATCAATTGGATTATTAGACTCTATAGATTCTGGAAAAATAATATTTAATACAAAAGATATTACCTTATTCAATGAAAAACAAAGATGTTTTTTCAGAAATCAAGAAATTGGATTTGTCTTTCAATTCCATAATTTACTACCTGAATTTTCGGGATTAGAAAATATTTGTATGCCATCACTAATTGCTGGCCACTCGTTTAAGGACGCCAAAAACACTGCTTTACAATTAATGGAGGATTTAAATATTGTTGATCAAAAAAACAAAAAACCAGCACAAATGTCTGGAGGCGAGCAACAAAGAGTAGCAATAGCCAGAGCGCTCATCAATTCACCAAAATTAATACTTGCTGACGAGCCATCAGGAAATCTAGATTCAAAACACTCTCAATCAATGTTTAAATTATTTGATGAAATAAGGAATCGTTTTAATACCACTTTTTTGATAATAACACACAATAACAAATTGTCAAAAATATGTGATAGAATAATTCAAATTGAAGATGGTGAAATTATTTAATTATATATGATAGTAATGCAAAATGAGTTAATTTTACAATAATGGAATTCTCAAAACCATCGATTTTCTATTATCTATTATTACTGGCTATTCCTGTCATAATTCACTTGTTTAATTTTCGAAAACATAAAAAGATTTATTTCAGTAGCATCAAGTTTCTTAAAGAAGTAGAACAAAAAACAAAATCAAAATATGAAATAAAACGATGGCTGATACTTTTAGCCAGGATCATGCTGATCACAAGTGTAATATTTGCTTTTGCTATACCCTATTTGCAAAAAAAAACTAATCAAAAAAAAGCTGAGAAAATTGGTTTTTATATTGATAATTCATTTAGCATGGAAAGAATGGATGATAATAACACAATGTTAATTGACTATGCAAAGAATAATGCTAAAAATATTTTAAAAAAATTAGAAACCAATCAAAAAGTACTGATCCTAACAAATGATTTTAATAAAAAATATCAAAAATGGTACTCACCTAAACAAGCTATTGATATAATTAATGAAATACCTATATCTGGATCAACACATAAAATACAAACCATAGTCAATCGATACAATCAAGTAATTGATAGTACAGAAACAAATAGTTTATATATATTTTCCGACTTTCAGAAAATAAAATCTAATAACGAGCAGCTAATTATAAATAACCATTTTAACACTCAAATTGGATGGCTAAAGTCTAAAAATGGTAATAATATTAGTATTGATACTTGTTATTTTGAAACTCCAATTAGGAATAGAAATACAATTGAAAAGTTAATCTCCCAATTTACTAACCATAGTGAAAATAATCAAGTTTTTAAAGTAAGTTTATTAATTAATGGACAACAAAAATCACTCCATAGTATAGAAATTCCTGCAAATAAAACTATAACTGAAGAATTTCACTATAGCAACCCAATAAAAACCAGTATCGTTGAAGGTCAACTAAAAATTGAAGATTCATCAATTGAATTTGATAACCAATTATATTTTTCATATTCAACAGAAGAAAAAATACATATCTCTACAATTTATGATGATACAACAAGTCACTATTTAAACAATATTTTTTCTGATTCTTTATTTAAATCAAAACAATACAATATAGACTTCATTAACTACGAAGAGTTAATACATTCTCAATTAATTATACTAGATCAATTAAGTGAATTATCGCGAGCACTTATACAAAAACTAGAAAAATACATAAAAAAAGGAGGTAATTTATTTATATTTTTAAATCCTAACGCTAATCTAGATTCTTATAATTCTTTATTTCAATTAATTAATACTGATTTTATTTCAAAATGGACAAAAAATGAGAATCAATTAGAATTGATTAATTATAGTAATGATTTGTTCAAAAATGTTTTTAAAAGAAAACATAACAGTATTAATTTACCTGTAGTAAATAATTATTTTAATATAAAAGAAAATAAAAATGCACAAAAAAGAGAGGTTTTAAAATTTATAAACAATGATCCATTTTTAGCCGAATACTTATATGGGAAAGGCCATATATTTCTTCTATTTAGTGATTTAAATCGGGAACACAATAATTTTGCTGAACACGCATTATTTGTGCCATGTATATATAATTCAGTAATTATGCATCTTAAAAATCGCAACATATATCATGTTATTAAAAACGAAACAATTATAGAGCAAAATAATATTGTAAAAAGTGATATCATACATTTAAAAAAAGATATTTCTTTTGACATGATACCTATAACTATTTTTTCTGATCAAAGGACATTAATTAATTTTGAAAATAAAATTAAACAAGATGGATCTTATGAATTATCTATTAATAATCAAAAACAACTAATTACTTTTAATTATGATAGACATGAAAGTAAGATGATCTTTTTGCATAAAAATCAAATTAAAAAAATGTTTCAAAATAACGATATTGATTTTCTAACGTTAGAAAGCAATCATATTTCTAAAAAATACGAAGAAAATAAAAAGAATAATTCTTTAGAACATATTTTTATAATAATAGCAATACTATTATTAATAATTGAATTACTTTTGCTTAAAATATGGAAGATTTAAAGAATATCCTAATTAGAAATGTGACAATTATAGATTCACAATCTCAGTATAATGGTACTAAAAAAGATATTTTAATCAAAGATGGTTTTATTAAAGAAATTGGAACTAATATTCAATTTTCTGATCCTTTTTTTGAAACCGACTTTCCGAATCTACATATCTCTCCAGGATGGCTGGATTTACATTCAAGAATAGGTGAACCTGGACGAGAACATAGAGAAACTATAGAGACCGGATTAAACTCTGCGGCAAAAGGTGGATTTACAGCAATCGTAAGTATGCCTGATACAAAACCTCCAATAGAAAATAAAACCGATATTATTTTTCTAATCAAAAAAAGTATGCATCATATTGTAGATGTGCTACCTACTGGATGTATAACAAAAGGTTGCCAACAACAAGAAATTACAGAAATGTTTGAAATGTACAAACATGGTGCGGTTGCATTTACTGATGATAAAAAAACTATTCAAAATGCCATGTTAATGAATATCGCATTGGAATATGTAAAGAATTTTAATGGACTTATTATGAGTTCTTGTCTAGATAAAAACATAAATAAATTTGGACAAATCAATGAAGGAATAATTAGTACTCAAACAGGATTGTCTCCGTCACCCGAATTAGCAGAAACACTAATCATTTTACGGGATTTAGAGATTCTAAAATATACTCAATCAAAATTACATATATCAAATATATCAACAACTGAATCAGTGAAGCTGATTAAAAAAGCTAAAAAAGAAAAATTAAACATATCAACTAATGTAGCAGCACACCAAATTATATTATCTGAAGAAAACTTTAATAATTTTGATACTAATTTAAAAGTAATTCCACCTCTGAGAGATGAAAAAACTCGGCAAGCATTAATCAAAGGGATTATAGATGGAACTATCGACGCAATATCATCAGATCATACACCTATTGAATCCGAGAGAAAAAAATGTGAATTTGCATTAGCTAAGTTTGGTATCATTGGTTTGGAAACAGTTTTTCCTATTATAAATACAATGCTAAATAAAAAGATTGAATTATCTAAAATTATTGATTTAATTTGTTTAAATCCTAGAAAAATCTTAGGACTGCCAGTAACAAAAATTGAAGTTGGGGAATACGCTAACATGACTTTATTTAACCCAGCACAAAAATGGACATATTCAAACAACGACATAGCATCCATGTCAAAAAATACTCCTTTTATTAATTATGAATTTATCGGTAAGCCAATTGGAATTATTAATAAAAGTAAAATTCAAATTAATAATTAAAAAAGTAGATAAATTTCTATCCCTAAACCTATCGCATTCCCACTATTTTTTGTATTTATTAAAGAAATAAGATCAGAAAAGTAGAAATTGGTATGCAATTTAGAATGCCATTTTTTATTAAGAATAATCGATAAATTGGTATAATTAAATTTATTAAACGAGTAACTTGGTGTCAAAGAAATCTGATGTTGTTCAAAATTCATTTCATAAGCAAGAGACCCACTATAAAGAATTGATCTGGCAAGTTTTTTCATATGAAAAGATGGTTTTAGAAAACCTGTTGAATTTAATTGATAACTCAAACCAACATCAATATTAAAAGGTATTAACCTTGACCTTTTAATACTATTTTGTTGTTCAAAATCAAAAATATTTAACACAGAATCTTTTAAATTATTAAATTCGGTTGTTAAAATTTGATCTAATTCATAATCTAGACCATCAAACTGCAAGTAACCTCTAGACCTATAGTGAGATTCATTCCATGTAATAAAACCTAAATCAAATACTGATGTGTAAATACTCAATTTTTCAGAGTAATCATATTTAACATAAATGTCTGTAGCTAAACCTAAATTTGATCCAATATTATTGTCGGTATTAATAAAAAAATTTACATCCGGATACAAAAAAGAAGAATATGGATTAGATGAAGTTCCATAGTTTTCAGAAGTTAAAAAATTAACATAAAAATACTCCGAACCCAACAAAGAAATTCCATTAAGGATTTTTAATTTAGAGCCGATAAAAATATTATTATTGATTTGTTTTGTAAACCCTAAAAATATAGAAAAATAATTCATAGAGTGTAGATTTTGATCATCTCCAAAATGAATTGCTTGATTTAAAAATTGATAATTGCCATCAATAAATAAAGAAGCAAATTCTTTAGAAAATGAAAGTTCGAAAAAAAAACGATGATCAACTCCCATTGAATAGACATGGTTTTTATGTCGATAAGCATAGTAAAATAATCTATTTTCAACATCTAATATATGGTTTGAAATATCACGAATACTATTTTTATACTGATTTAAATCAATAATAATTTGATTATCATTAATACTGGTAAAACGTGCAATACTTGGATTAGAAAACACATTAATATAAAAACCTAAGGCAGGTAATTGCAAAACATGTGTATAAGATGAATCTTTTTTTAAAAATTCAATATTTTGATCAAAGAGCATATTATTAAATAAACTTGAATTAACCTGTGAATATAAATTCAAGGAAATGAGAAAGTAAAGCACAAAAAATATTTTATTTAATTGCATATTAATTAAAGTTTATTTCTGTTTCAACACCTATCTTTAACAAACACTCATAGTTAGAATATATTTTG
>MDSW01094710.1_pt1 | contig 13622 bp, 12 predicted proteins | sample 811171 | NCBI WGS metagenome assembly MDSW01 (sample SAMN05326641, study PRJNA326480) | marine metagenome | isolation source: seawater | place: Atlantic Ocean: North West | collected 2012 | reverse complement strand
TTAGAGATAATTAAAATCATTAATCCCATTGCTAAATGATTAGTTTAAAAAAAACAAATATCTATAATCATAGAAAATATTTTCTATGGAAATTTATTAAAGATGAAAAAACTTTTTTAGATATAGGGAATATTGGTTTTCTTGAAGGTAAAGTTCATAAAAATAGTTTTTTTCGTGAAACATTTAAACGATTTAAAAAAACTGAATTTTATGGAATTGATATAGAATTACCAACTGATAATTCTCCAGAATATTTAAATCAAATCCAGCATGATGTAAACACAGGTATACCATTCGACAATAATTCATTCGATTATATTTATCTTGGTCAAATTCTAGAACATTTAGAAAATCCAAACTTTGTAATATCTGAAATATATAGGGTCCTTGTTAATGCGGGAAAACTAATAATTGATGTTCCTAATCCATATTCGATTGATAGGATTTTAAAATATCTGCTTTTTAGAACTGAACATCTTGGTGAACCTTCGCACCTAATTTTCTATACACCTGATAGTATAAATAGGTTATTGACAAAAAATAATTTCATTATTCAAGAAATTGCTACTGATTGGGAGTTCCAATCAAAAAAATATTGGCTGATTCCTAAATTTTTCCGTAGTGGTCTAGGAAGTCACTTACTTGTTTGTGCAATAAAAAAATAATATTGAATTTTGAATATTCACAAAAATATTCCTTCTATAGAAATAACTATCTCAATTTGCATACTATTGAATAGTTTATGCTTTTTAATAGGAATCGATAACTTCTATCAATTTTATAGTTTTTTAGTCGTTTCAGCTGCGATATATTTTTCAACTATTCATATTAAAAAAAAAGATTATGCAAGCTTAATATTAGTTATTATCATTCTCTGCATAACTGAAACTATTTTTAGGGAATCTGATAATATTCCCTATTTGTTCTCATTTTATTTTATAATCTTGGTTTGTTTACCATTTATATTCTTTAACATTAAAGAAATAATACATTCACTGCGCAAGAATTTATATTTACTTAATTTATTGATACTCATATTGCTGGTTTCATTAAATGCGTACGGTAATTTTGATAAATATTTTATAACATTTAAAAAATTGGCCATTCCATTAATCGCATTGTTTACGGTTTTATCTTTATCATTTTTGAAAAAAATCAAAATCAACTTTGATAATTTATACAAATATTTCTTGTTTTTTTCTTTACCTATGATGCTAAATGTTATTTTGTTTGGCGAACGTTACATTGAACCAGATTTTTCCTCAAGAATTTGGCCTCCATGGGGTGATGGAACTGGTCCTGTAGCTGGATTAGCATCTTTTACAATAATTATTTGTGCGCATTTTATTTTAAAAAAGAAAAATATATTTTATATAATTGCTCTATTTATATCAATACTAGCATTGCTTAGTTTGGGAAGTAGGGGCTCGATTATTGGAATTTTTATTTGTTTTGGGATTTATGGCATACAATATTTTTTAAAATATAAAAAACAAAGAAAGTGGTTTATTATATTAATTTTTACAACCATTTTTCTTTCATCTTACATTGGAAGTTTTAAAATAATTGAAAGATTATCCGATAGATTTCTAGATATTGAATTAATTCTAACGAATCAAAAAAGATCTGGTAGGATTTTCGTTCTAGTAGCTACAATTGAATCTCTTTCGGAAAGGTCATTTATAGGCGGCGGGACTGGAAGTTTTCTTGGAGAAATATTTCAACGCATTTCCGATTTTGATATAATTACTAGAAGGAGTGGCATCGGGCTTGGGGATGCACATAGTTTTTTATTACAAAATATTTTTGAACATGGAATATTAGGTATGTTAGTTGTGTTGATTTTTTATTTCTTAACTATAAAAATTTCATTTAAACATCAACAGAAATATGGCGGTCCATTGATGATTTTAACTTTATTTATTACTATCTACAGTTTTACTACTGCTTTAAAACATGGAGTAATGTTTATTCCTTATATTCTCTTAACATTAAAAAACAATAAAGTAGAAACCTGAAAAAAGTAATTTATCATCTAATCATTAAAATGTTTTTCAAATTGTGGTATATAAAAATGAAGAAAAAAATATTGTTACTTATTTCCCATGTTGAAAATATAAATTTATCAAATATATTTTATGCTCATGCCTCTTTTGTTAGACAAATAACCTACATTAGAAAAGAGTTTTAAATTTTTATGGCTAGAAAACTTAATGTAGCTCAAGTAGTCTACGATATAGGCAATATTGGTGGTGCAGAAAATGTAGCTATCAACATAGCAAATTTTATATCTAAAAATAATAGCTCACATATTATTTCATTACAATCTAAGTATTTAAAAAATAATAATATAACCGATGTAAAATATCATTCACTATCAAGAGACAAAGGGCTATTATTTCTAAATTTAATTTCACTTGTTATTTTTGTAAGAAAGAATAATATCAATATATTACATGCTCATAATCTTAAACCTTTAATGTTATCAATCTTCTCTTCTTTTTTTATTAAAGGTTTAAAAGTCATATTTCATGATCATAATTCAATAAATAAACATCAATGGGGACGTTTTTCTCGATATATATGTAAAAAATATGTAGATAGTTGGATATGTGTATCAAAAGAAATAAAAATCTCAGCCAATACATTTGTAGATAAGAAAAAATTATATTTTGTTAATAACCCAGTAGATACTGATAAATATTATTTCAATAAAAACAAAAAAAATAATCGTTGTCAAAGGTTTGCCTTGATTGCTAACTATCGCGAGGAAAAAAATCATGGGCTATTGATTGAATCTCTTTCTAAAATTAGTATTGAAAATTTAGTTATAGATTGTTTTGGATCATATTTGAGTTCATCATATGGCAAAAGTATTATAGAACGTGTAAGTAAAAAAGAAATTACTGAAAAGATTAATCTTCTTAGTTTTTCAAATCAGATACATAGTTTGCTCGACAATTATGACGTAGGTCTATTAGTCTCGAAAGATGAAGGATTACCGATTACATTATTAGAGTATATGTCAAAAGGGTTACCAGTTGCTGTTCCGGATGTAGGGCAATGCAAAGAGATTGTAGAAAATGCCAATTGTGGAATAGTATTTAAAAAAAATGATGTAGGATCATTATCAAATGCAATCATAGAAATTTTTGATAAAAAAGATAAATGGCGATTGTGGGGAAGGAATGGAAGAAAATATGTAAAAGAAAATCATTCTATCGGTAATTTTGGAAATAAAATTTATGATATTTATAATCCTTTGAGAAAGTAATATCAAAAAATGAAGCGATTTATTTAAGTACTATGTGTGGAATACTTGGTTTAATTGATTTTAAAAGTTTTATTAAAGATGGTAAAAAGTCTATTTTTCGATCTGCACTTGAAACTTTAAATCACAGAGGTCCTGATGCTACGGGAGTATATTTTAATAATAATGTGATTTTTGGCCATAAACGATTAAGTATAATAGACCTTTCTAAAACTGGTAATCAACCAATGTCAACGGGAGATGGTAATTTTGTAATTGTTTATAATGGAGAGATATATGATTACAAATCATTATATCCTAAAATAGGAAGTATTAAGTCTAAATCAGATACAGAAGTAATATTAAAAGGATATATGCTTCATGGGACTAAATTCTTTAAAAGTCTTCGAGGTATGTACTCTTTTGCCATTTATGATAAGAAAAAAGGTAAAATAATAATATGTAGAGACCCCTCAGGAATAAAGCCATTATATTTTTTCAATGATAAAAATCAGTTAATATTTGCAAGTGAGATAAAAGCTATTAAATATTTAGTTGATGAAAGGCTAGAAATAAATGATATGATTCTAAAGTCATATTTAGCCTTTGGATATTGCATAGAGCCAAGTACTATTTATGAAAAAATTAAGGCTGTTGAGCCTGGAACACTTATTGAAGTAAATCTCAAACATAAGAAAGTTTTAAGAAAAGAATTTTTTCAATTTGATTTTTTTAAAACCTCTAGTGGTAATTTCATTAAAGAAACAGAAACTAATATATCAAGAGCAATTGAAAGAAATTTAGTCTCGGATGTACCAGTTAACTTTGCATTAAGCGGTGGAATTGATTCATCAATTATTGTTGGTATTGCAAATAAACTAGGAATAAATCCGAATATTCTAACAATTAAATTTAATACTGAGACCTATGATGAAAGTGAAATAGCTAATAATTATGCAAAAATATTAGAAGCACAGATAGATACTATTGAAACTGAAAATAAAGCTAGTCTAAAAGTAATTGATAATTTATTTTTACATTTTGATCAACCTTACGCAGACTCATCTGCAATACCTTTCTATTTTTTATCAAAAGCTTTAAAAAGTAAAACCAAAATATTAATTGGCGGTGATGGGGGAGATGAAATCCATAATGGATATTTTTCTTATAGGTGGTTACCAATAATGTGGAAAATGAAAAAAATTCTACCAAAATCATTTTTTAATCTTATTTATAATATCTCAAAAGATGATAACCAAAAAAGAAAGGCTATCAGATTAAGAGATGTTATTTATGCGAAAAATTTTAGTAATGCCATTTGTAATTGGCAATCATGGCTTCCACCCAATACTCTATTTAAAGGTAAATCACCGTTTCTTTTTAATAAGAATGAGATTTATAATGTTTTTAACAATGATTTCAATGATTACGGTTCTGCTGACAATAGAATTCAATTAGTAATTAATTATTTTAAAAAAAGAATGTTGAGCGATTACTTAAGAAAAACAGATATGATGTCAATGATAAATAGTATTGAATATAGAGTCCCACTTTTAGATGAAGATTTAGTTCAGTATAGTTTATCTATACCATATAGTGAAAAATCTAATATTTTTAATAGTAAAATAATTTTAAGGGGTATACACAAAAAACTATATAGTGATTATGCAAATAATATCCCTAAATCTGGATTCTCAATCCCTTTAGATAAATGGCTTCAGAAGTCTGATTTTTCAAAAATGAGAGAGGTAGTTTTGAATAATCAAAGTATTGTAACCAATTACATAAACAAGGAATATATAGAAGATCTTTTTAATAGCCTTGGGAGAAATAGTCAAAAATATAGCAGAGCCTCAGTTTACCAAAGAATTCTCATTTTTTATAACCTTCAAAATTGGTATGAAAAATCATACTTAAGTAAAACATAATTTTGTTTACCATCAATAAATTATAAAATAAGAATTAAATTTTATAAAAAATGAGAAAAGCAATAAAATTTAGTTTTAATTAAAATGTTAAAACAAAACATACTGTATATTGGCAATAAATTATCTAAGCAAGGAAATACTCCAACAGGTATTGATATTTTTGAGCCACTTTTAAAGCAGGATTACAATTTAAAGTGTGTTTCAGATAAAAAAAATAGAGTTTTTCGAATGATTGAATTCATGGCTTCTATAATTTTGAATAGAAATGATTGCGATTTGATTTTAATTGATACTTACAGCACACTAAATTTTTATTATGCTCTCTTTTCATCCATTCTAGCTAGACTATTTAAAATACCTTATATTTTAATTCTAAGAGGTGGCGATCTAGAAGCTAGATTAAAATTTAGCAGTTTTCTTTCAGGTCTTCTATTTAGCAATGCTTTATATCTTATTGCACCTTCAAAATTTTTAAAAGATTGTTTTAAAAAATATGGCTATAAGGTAAAGGTTTTACCAACCCCTATAAACAATAATTTTTTCATGATTAAGCCAAAAAAATTCAATAAGCCTAGATTACTATGGGTTAGGAAATTCCATAGTATATATAACCCTAAAATGGCTGTAAAAGTACTAAAAATGTTAAAGGATAAAAATTATGATGTCAAATTAACTATGATTGGGCCAGATATAGATGGCTCTAAGAAAGATTGTGAAAAATTAGCACATAATTTTGGAATTTTAGATGATATTAAATTTACTGGATTAATTAAAAAAGAGGATTTGGCAGAGTACTATTCTGAAAATAATATTTTTATTAATACCACAAATATAGATAATACTCCTCTAAGTGTTTTGGAGGCTATGGCATCATCAATTGTAACTATATCTACAGATGTTGGAGGAATAAAATATTTATTAAATGATAAAAATGCATATTTAGTCAATATAAATGATACCCAAGAAATGGTTAAAAAAATTATTGAGATTTTAAAAAATCAAGCGAGTGTATTGGACAAAGTTTCTAAGGCTAGGAATGATGCGCTCGATTATAAATGGGAAAACTTAAAAGAAAAGTGGATCGACGTCATCAATAAATCTATCAAGGCTCCAAATAAATTATATTAATTTTATTATATTATTTTAATAAAATATTTAAAAATAATTTTATGATATAAAAATAGTGAAAAATACACATTACTACCTAAAATCATCTGAAATAAATAACAACTAATGTATTTTTGTTTAATTTGATATTTATTATTTTAAAACCTTCTCAAACATTTGATGCCTTTTTTTGATTTTTGAATTTTGAAGATTATTTATAAATCATTTTATATATTAGCAGCTAGAGGATTTTCAATTTTTTCTTCATTGATTTCTGCTATTATTTTAGCTACATATTTAGGCCCTGAATTGAGAGGCCAATATGCAATCATAATTGCGGCAGCAGTAATTATTTTCAATTTTTTTTGTTTTGGTTTGAAAGAAGCATTTATAGTACTAAGAAGGAATAATTATAATTTAGACAAACTTTCTATTGATTCTTTAATTGTTATTTTATGGTTTGTAATAAGTATTTTTTCATCTGCTTCATTAGTGATGTATATTCATTTTTTTATGGGAGAATCACTTGAATACCATACTTATATCTTGATTGCAGGCTATATTTTTACTAGTATCAAAATATATTTTTTAGAAGCGAAGTTAATTTCTAATGGCAACATAATTAAATTTAGCTACTTGTCGACTGCCGATAAGCTTCTTAAAACTATAGCTATTTTTATAATGGTTGTTTTATATGATTTGAAAATTGATGGTGCACTTTTTGCTATAATTTTTTCCAATATAATATCTGCAATTTTATACTTCAGATATTGTAATTTTTCAAAATTTAGATTTATTATCCCGGCGATTAATGAAATCTCTTTAGTTTATAAATTAGCATTGCCATATGGTTTAGTAATTTTTTTTACAAATTTGATTAATAACATTGATTTAATTTTAATCAATGTTTATCATAGTCATTACAAAGTTGGATTATATGTTATTTCATTAAGAATAATAGATTTGTTATTAATATTTTGTCAATCAGTATGCTTTACAATATTTGCTGATACTGATTTCGATAAAAAGAAAAAGAGTAAACAATTAATAATTTTCAAAAAATTACTTTTTAAGATGGTTATCTTTTATATTATTACATCAATCTGTCTTTTAGTATTTATTGATGAATTAGTAATTGCTTTTTTTGGTATGCATTATGAAGTTAGTTCGTCAATTGTATATTATTTATTACCAAGCATGATAGGTATAATAATTTATAAATTAATTTATCACTTTATTTCAAAAGATGGACCAAACAATGATTTCATAATAATATCAGTTTTAGCTTTAATTTTTAATATTTTACTAAATTATTTTTTGATTCCTATTTATGGTATGTATGGAGCTGCAATTTCAAAATCAATCACATTTTTAACCCTTGGATCTATGTCATTATTTATATTTCAAAACCGTTGTCCAAATTATAATTAAATAACAATACTCAAGATTATTTATCTTTAAGTTTATTAAAGATATGAAAAAATTTTATGAAAGATAATATTTCAATTAGGAAGATTAATTCTGCTGATATTCATGATATAGCTTTAATACATATTGTTTCATTTAAAAAAAGCCTTTTGACACATTTAGGGATTGATATTGTTAAAAAATATTATGAATGGCAATTAATAAGCCCTGATAGTGTATATCCGTATGGTATTTTTTTTAAGCAAAGACTAGTTGGATATTGTTTTGGAGGTAGTTTTAGGATGGCTCTAGGAGGATTTTTATTACGAAACAAAAAAATTATTTTCTTTTCATTATTGAAAAGGCCTTGGGTTTTAGTAAATCCTATTTTTATAAAGAAAATTATTTTAGGGATGACTGTTTTTTATAGGTTCGTAAAAATAAAAAAGATTGAAAAAAAGAATTTTTTAAATAAAACAAGAAAAAATTTTGGAATTTTAGCCATTGCTACAAACCCAGAAATTAGAGGGAAAGGTTTCGGAAAAAGGCTAATGGTATTTTTTGAGAAAATAGCGCAAAAAGAATCATATCAGAAAATTAGATTATCCGTATCACCAAAAAATCATAGAGCAATAGATTTTTACTTGGATTTAGGATATAAAAAGAAAATTTTTTCAAATGATAACTCGTGGGATGGAACTATGGAAAAAATAATAGGAGAATTCAAATTGTAGTATGATGAATTTAATTAAAATGGGGTGTATTTTTTGGTTACAATATTTTTTAAACAAAAGAATACATCATATAATAAGATATTAGAAAAGATTTTTTCTAATAAGCGTAAATACCTGCTAATTAATGAAAAAAGTAACTTTCAAACCAGTGGTAAAGTATTTCAAATATTTTTTAATAAAGATATTTCTTATCTCTTTTGGTTTTCTGGATTGTTAGGAATACCTTTTTCCTATGCGAAAAGTAAGTATAACCCTATGATTTGGGCTTTCATCAAGTAGTAGTAGATTAAAGAGAGTCAAAGAAAACATGAAAGATAATATGCTCAAGATTATACTTAAATACTTAGGGCTAGGTATAAATAGTGTCTTTAAAAATATTGATATAACTAAAAAATATCTTTTTGTAAAATTTCATATTTTTTTTTGAATTAAATTAAATAATAAAGAATGAAATTTTGCATATTAACACAGTATTACAAGCCTGAAATGGGTGCTCCACAAGCAAGGCTCTCAGAGTTAGCTGAATTTTTATCTAATAAAGGTTTCGATGTCACTATTCTGACATCTATGCCAAACTATCCAACTGGCAAAATTTTTGAAGGATACGGTGGATTTATGAGAATTGAAAATGATGGAAATATAAAAATATTGAGAACTTATATTTATCCTTCAAAGAGTATAAGATTTTTACCTCGACTTTGGAACTATTTTTCATTTACTTTGAGCTCTATTGTATCCGGTTTGTATTATCTTCCAAAGTGTGATTACATAATGACCGAGTCCCCACCCTTATTTCTTGGCATCTCTGGATATATTTTAAGCAAGTTTAAAAGAGCAAAATTGATATTTAATGTCTCTGATCTTTGGATTGAGTCAGCATTAGAGCTCGGCGTGATAGAAAAAGGAACCCTTTTTTCATTATCAAAATTTTTAGAAAATTTTATTTATAATAATTCTTGGCGAATAACAGGGCAAAGTAAAGAGATCGTACATCACATTGACGAGCAAATAGGGTATAAAAAAACATTCAGACTGTCAAATGGTGTTGATACAAAGAAGTATTTTTCAACAGCAAAAAATAATAGTTTAAAGAATTGGAAAAATAATAAAAAATATACTGTCCTGTATACTGGTTTACATGGTATTGCGCAAGGGTTAGATCAAATTATTGAACTTGCATTAATGTCAGAAATAAACAATCAGGATGTCCAATTTATATTAATTGGTGATGGTCCAGAAAAAACAACATTAATAAAAAAATCACAAAAATTAAAATTAACAAACATTACTTTTGTTGATCCAGTTCAGAGAGAGGAAGTACCTTTTCTCATGAATGATGCGGATTTAGCAATAATACCTTTAAAGAAATTTATCCCAGGTGCTGTACCGTCAAAATTATATGAAGCTATGGCTTTAGAATTACCTGTTCTATTTATTGGCGATGGTGAGCCAGCAGATATTGTAAAAAATTCACATTGTGGAGTTGTTTCAAAACCTGACGACATTGAGTCCATGTATAATGGCTTAAAAAAAATCTTAAGTGATAAAAGTATTAGTCAAAGAATGGGCAAATCTGGAAGGAAAAGTGTTTTAAAATATTATAATAGAAAAGAAATATTAAATAATTTTGAAAAATTTTTAAGATCTGATTATCCAATTAATAACCATAATTAGTAATTAAAAATCATTATATTTGGTAGTATTCTTACCAAAAAAATATCAAAAAAAATGTCAGTAATAATCGTAGTAGGTGCTAGGCCAAATTTTATGAAATGTGCCCCTATAATGGAGCATATGCTTATTAAGAAAATAGATTTTAAGTTAGTACATACTGGTCAACACTATGATAAAAATATGTCAGATGATATTTTTCTTGACCTCAATATTCCTAAGCCAGATTATCACATGAAAGTAGGTTCAGGCACACATGCAGCACAAACTGCTTTGATTATGAAAGGTTTTGACCATATTTGCGATGAATCAAACCCGAAATTAGTTTTAGTAGCTGGAGATGTTAACTCTACACTAGCATGCGCATTAGTAGCATCAAAAAAAAATATTCCTATTGCCCATGTTGAATCTGGGTTACGTTCTTTCGACAATTCAATGCCTGAAGAAATAAATCGTATTTTAGTAGATAGAATTTCTGATTTACTTTTTGTTACTGAACAAAGTGGTATTGATAATTTAATAAAAGAAGGTATTAGTAGAGATAAAATACATTTTGTAGGTAATAGTATGATCGACTCTCTTATTAAAGTTTCCCAAACGATTGATAATAATAATATACTTAATTCATTTTCTATTGAAAAAAAGAACTATTGTCTTGTTACGTTACATCGTCCTTCAAATGTAGATGGAGAAAAGAATATAAAAAAAGTAGTTAATATTTTAAATAAAATATCAAAAAAACTCCCCATTTTATTTCCAATTCACCCTAGAACAAAAAAACAAATATCATCTTTTGATATATCTTTGAGTAGAAAGATTATAGTTTGTGATGCGTTATCATATAAAGTTTTTGTAAATCTTTTAGCAAACGCAAGAATTGTATTTACAGATAGTGGTGGAATACAAGAAGAAACAACTTTTTTTAAAACTCCCTGTATAACGTATAGGGAAAATACTGAAAGGCCAATTACAGTGAAAATGGGTACTAATTTTTTGGCAGGAACAGATGAAAAGAAAGTTTTTAATATTTTCAATCAAATAATGAATGGTTATGAAAAATCCGGTAAAATTCCTCCTAAATGGGATGGGAAATCTGGGAATAGGATTGCAAGTATAGTAGATGATTATTTAAATAGATGATTATTTTAATATTTTTTTTTATTATTACTTATAATTCTGTTCAGTCACAAGAATTTCCGCAAGAGTTTTTTGAATATCATCTGCAAAAATATGAATATGATATTGGTAATCAATGGGAATATAATAGTACACTAGAACCTTTTTCATTTAAACAATATAATCCAGATAATTTAGGAGATTCCTCATCAATTCATTTTATTATCGGTACTTTTCCATCATTTAAAAATAATGATTTTAACAATGCTATTTATTTCTGGGGTAGGACTCAATTCAACAAAAATTTATATATCTATCTTTATCCAAGGATTGTTTCTGACCCTAATTCATATGATAGGTTTTCGGGGATTCCAAGACCTCAAAAAAGATATGGATTCAATTCTGGTGAATCTGATTTAGCTGGATTGGTCTATGAAAATCAACATTTGTCATTTCAAATTGGTAGGGGACGCCAAATTTGGGGTGCTGGAAATAATTTGCAAATTGGGTTAGGAGAAAAAACTCCGCCATACGATTTTGGTTTACTTAAGCTATATTTAAAAAACTTCCAATATAGAATATTCAATGGGTTTTTAGAAAATAAAAATGATGTTAATAGGTATATAACTGGCCGCGCTATTGAATGGAGTAATAAGAAGTCTGTTGTACTTTCGTTATCAGAAATTGCGGTTTATTCTGGTTTAAATAGGCCACTTGATTTGGCTTATTTAAATCCAATTTCAACTCATTTAGAGATTGAGTTAAATGATAAACAAAATCAATTAGGTACTGACAGTGGGAATGCTATTTGGCAATTTTCTTATGATTTTTTATTAAAAAATGACTTTAGATTTTCCGGTAATTTTCTAATTGACGAGCTTGTCATAGATGAAATTGAAAAAGATTTAGGTAAAACTAATGGCCTCGCATGGTCGATGGGATTACATTGGGCTCCTATCAAAACCAATAAATATATCTTCAGTGCAAGTGGATCTTGGATTCATATTGGCACACATACATTCAGACATGAATCGGGATATAATAATTTCATTCACCGCAATATGCCATTAGGATGGGAGGGCGGAAGTGATTCAGAGGAGATTACTGCTTCTCTTAACCTATTTAGACCGAATGACTTTTTATTTAGTCTCAGTTTTGGCAAAATAGTATATGGTGAGAATACAATATTGCTAAGATCTTATGAACCTTATAAAAATTATAATAGTGGGCCCTTTCCATCCGGAGAAATAGTTAAGAACGCATTTTTGTCAGTGAATACATTTTATAAATTAAGCGAACGCTTAAGAGTAAATTTTCAATTAGAACATATATTTAACGATAGGGAAGATTCTTATTTTTATATTATTTTTAATTACAATTTTTTTAGAAAAATTATATTTTAATCAAAAGAAAGTTATTATTCCATGTATACAATTTTAGTCACAGGAGGTGCTGGCTACATTGGAAGTGTCGTCGTAGAGCAGCTTATTGAAAAAGGGTATAAAGTAGTCGTAATTGATGATTTAAGAGACGGTAATAAAGAAAGTATTCCTAATTCTGTTGATTTTTTTAAAAATAATTTTGGAAATAAAAAAATACTTTCAGAAATTTTTTCAAATTTTGATATAGATGTTGTCATGCATTTTGCTGCTTACGCTAGTGTGCCTCTATCAATGAAAATACCGCAAGATTATTATCAAAATAATGTTGTCAATTCTATTAACCTTTTGAATATGATGATTACACACGATGTGAAAAAAATAATTTTTTCATCGACTGCTGCAGTTTATGGAGAACCAGAATATACACCAATTGATGAAAGACATTCGCTTACACCAATTAATCCTTATGGCTTTTCAAAACTTGTAATCGAAAATATTTTAAATGATTACCATAAAGCTTATGGACTTAAAAATATAGCCTTGAGATATTTTTGTGCTGCAGGAGCCACTGAAAAAAATGGTGAGTCCAGGATTACTAAAGAATCTCATATCATTCCATTGATAGTAGATTCAATTTTAGATTCAAATAGACAGTTACATGTTTTTGGTGCAGATTATAATACCACAGATGGTTCTTGTATAAGAGATTACATTCACGTCTCTGACATTAGCTCAGCGCATATATTGGCATTAGAAAAATTAGATAAATTTCAAAATAACATCTACAATATAGGTACTAATCACGGATATACAGTTTTAGATTTAATTCGTAAAGCTGAAAATATTCATTCCGCCAAGATTAATTTCTCAATATCTAAAAGACGATTAGGAGACCCTAGTTCTTTAGTTGCATCCTACGAAAAAATTCAAAATGATTTAGGATGGGAGCCAAAGTGTGATTTAAAGGACATATTAACTTCTACAATGAATTGGCGAAAAGCTCCTAAGTATTAATTTTTAATTTAAT
>MDSW01086306.1_pt1 | contig 13622 bp, 15 predicted proteins | sample 811171 | NCBI WGS metagenome assembly MDSW01 (sample SAMN05326641, study PRJNA326480) | marine metagenome | isolation source: seawater | place: Atlantic Ocean: North West | collected 2012 | reverse complement strand
GGGCCGTTAGCTCAGCTGGTAGAGCACTTCCCTTTTAAGGAAGGTGTCGTTGGTTCGAATCCAACACGGCTCACCACTTAAATTAATCAAATTTTTACTGGCGGGTAATCTATAATTATTTTTGGTATCCAATTATTTAAATTATTAATCCTATTTGTGCTTGAAGGATGAGTACTTAAAAACTGAGGAGGTTCTTTACCTTTATGTGCTTTTTTCATTCTTTCCCACAAATTTGTTGATTCTTTTATATTGTAACCAGATAGAGAGGAAAAAATTAACCCCAAATAGTCAGCTTCGCTTTCTTGTTTTCTTCCAAAGGGATTCATAACACCAAGCTGAAGAACATCCATTCCTGTGGCCCTTCCAACTGTATTTCGTGTTTGAGATATTTTTCCACCTGTAAAAATATCAGCGATTTGAGTTGTCACATTCACAGCCATAGCCGCACTCATTCTTTCTACAGAATGTTTTGCAACAGCATGAGCTATTTCGTGACCCATAATTGTTGCCAGACCATCCGTATTTTTAGCAACATCCAAAATACCAGTATATACTGCAATTTTACCTCCAGGCATACACCAGGCATTTTTAACTTTTTTATTATCAATTAAGATATATTCCCAATCAAAATTTTCAGTTGGGTCTTCTTGGTTTTGATTTTTAAAAAATAAAGAAACAGATTTAGATATTTTGTTTCCAATATCAATTATATTATTTAAATCCTTGCTTTTGTTTATAAGTTTAATTTTTTTAGAATTTTTTAATTTATCATATGCTTGAGCGGCTTGACGATTTATCACACTTTCTGGATATAAAGATAGCTGCTTACGTTCTGTAATTGGCACTGTTGCACAGGAGTTGAGAAAAAAACCTCCACAAGAGCAGCCAATAAAGCCGAGAAATTTTCTTCTATTTATGATATGACTCTTACTCATATAATGATACTAACAAAAATATATAAAATATTCTATTTAAGCTTGTAATTATATGAACAAAAAAAAGACAAAAAGATCACTATTTTCCACATTACGTAACAATTTCATAGCAGGAATTGTTGTATTAATACCCATTGGTATAACTTTATACTTAACTTTATTTTTTATTAAAATTTCTTCAAAAATATTACCCAAAGAAATAAATCCAAATTACTATTTACCATATAATATCCCCGGTTTAGAAATTTTAATATCTATAATAATAATCACTATTGTGGGTTGGATATCTTTATCTTTTTTAGGAAAAAAATTATTTGACCTTTTTGAGCAAATACTTAATAAAATTCCAATCTTAAGGACAATTTACTCTGCTGTCGGTCAGTTAACTGAAACATTTGCAAAAAACAAAGGAGATAAAAAATCTGTCGTTTTAGTAGAGTATCCTAGGAAAGGAACATGGGCAGTAGGTTTTGCAACAAAAGATAATACTGGAGAAATTAAAAATAAAGTAGGCGAGGACTTAGTAAATGTTTTTGTTCCCACAACACCAAATCCAACTAGTGGCTTTCTATTAATGTTTCAAAAAAAAGAAGTGATTTATTTAGATATTTCTTTTGAACAAGCATCCAAATTTATTGTTTCAGCTGGAAGCACAGATCCCTAGAATTAATTACCAATCTCACTTATTATCTCAGCTCTGTCAAACAGTTTAAGTAGATTTTCATATTTTTTAATTTTGTTTGATTTTATTTTTTTTATATTTTTTTCAGCTAACATAAATAAATCTTTATGATGAATTGGGTCAGCAAATTTGAAGTTTTTAATTCCACTTTGTTGAAAACCCAAAATATCACCAAAACCTCTTAGCTCCATGTCTTTTTCAGCAATCATAAATCCATCGTTTGTTGATCTTAAGATTTTTAATCTTTCTCTAGCGTTGTTTGATAAATTTTTTTTGTAGAGCAAAATGCAAATAGACTCATTTTTTCCTCTTCCAACTCTTCCCCTAAGTTGATGTAGCTGTGATAGACCAAATTTATTAGAGTCTTCAATTATAATTGTGTTAGCATTTGGATAGTCAATTCCAACCTCAATAACTGTTGTACTAACTAGTATTTTAATTTTTTTTTCAAAGAAATTTTTTAAAATTTTATCCTTGTCACACTTATCTAATTTACCATGAATTAATCCAACCTGATTTGGAAAAAATTTACTAATTTCTTTAAATTTATTAATTACAGAGGAATAATTTAAATTTACTGAATTTTCAATTAATGGACAAATCCAAAAGGCTTGTCGTCCTATAGACAGTTCTTTTTTTATTAACGGCCAAATATCATGAGTTTTATTTTCAGGTTTAACATAAGTTATAATATCTTTTCTGTATTTAGGTTTTTCACTTAATCTGGATATATCCATGTCACCAAAAAATGAAAGCATCATACTTCGCGGAATAGGTGTTGCTGATATTAGTAGAAGATCACAATTTTTTCCTCCTTTCTTTGCTAGCTTTAATCTTTGATTTACTCCAAATTTGTGTTGTTCATCAATAATTACGTATCCAAGATTTAAAAATTTTATTTTATTCTGAAATAGCGAATGTGTTCCAAAAATAAGATTTATCTTACCGTTACTAAGATTTTGTAAAATTTTTTTCTTATCTCTTGCATGAGTTTTCCCGGTTATAATATCAATATTGACAGTTGAATTTTTAAAAAGTTTTTGAGCCAATCTAAAATGCTGATATGATAAAATTTCTGTTGGGGCCATAAAAGCAACTTGAAAATTTACATCAATTACTTTTGCAGCACTAATAAGAGCTAGAATCGTTTTTCCTGATCCTACATCCCCCTGAATTAATCTAAACATTCTTTTATCAGAATTAATGTCGTCCTCAATTTCATTTAAAACTTTTAGCTGACCATCTGTTAATTTGAATTTAAAATTATTCATAACAATATTTGAGGTATATTTTTTATTTAATTTTTTTATGTTTTTCTTTTTTTTAATAATTTCCCTAGCTGTGTTAAGATAAATTAAATTTGATAGTATTTCATCATACGCGAGTCTTTTATAATTATTGGAGTTAATATCTTTTTTAACTGATGGATTGTGTAAATTAAGCAAAGTCTCTCTCAAATTTAAAAAATTATTGCTTTTTAAAAAAGCATCTGAGTGCCACTCATCTCGACCATCAAAATTATCCAATACTCTGTTTATCAGATTTCTATAAATTTTTTCTTTAAGTCCATCTGTTAATGAATATTTAGGAAATATTTTGGCTATCTCGTTTCTTGAATGAATTTTTTTAATATAAGTTGGATTGGTAATTTGATATTGTTTTTTATAATAATTTATCTTCCCACTTATATAAACCTCCTCATTTAATGGCAAAACTTTTCTTATGTATCCTTCATAAGAATTAAAAAAAACTATATTTATTTTGTTTGAATTTTCGTAACATATTACCTTACTTGGTAAGTTTTTTATTCTTGGAAAATTATATTTTTCAACTCTAACCTTTACTGTAGTTATTTTTCCTATTTCCAATTTATCTAAATTAGTTACACTTGACCTGTCGATAATCTCATATGGGAGGTCGAATAATAGGTCCTTTACCTTTTCAATTTTTTTATTTTTTAAATATTTTTCTAGTCTTATACCAACACCTTTTAGTGACGAAATATCGTTAAATAAATAACTGTTTTTATTTAATTTTTCCATTAAGTCTTATAATATAGAATTATTTACTATGAATAAAATAAATTCCCTAAAAAAGAAAATTAAATACCGTTCAGAATATAGAGGTATTAAAGAGATGGATTTATTGTTAGGTAAGTTTGTTAATAAATATATAGACTCATTTAATTATGATGAGTTGATGAGTCTTTATGAGATTTTAGAAAAGGATGATGATTTAATTTTTAAATGGTATTCGAGTGATGAGAATGCCTCAATAAAAAAAAACAAAGTAAGTAATTTACTTAAAAATTTTAAATATAAATAACTAACAATGATGGCGGAGAGGGTGGGATTCGAACCCACGAATGAGTAAACCCATTGCTAGTTTTCAAGACTAGTGCTTTCAACCGCTCAGCCACCTCTCCAAATTTTAGTCTAATAATATTGTATATACATCAAAGATTAAAAGAATTCAGCAATACAATAATTTTATAGAATGTAAAAAAATATTGGAATATAAGCTTAAAATGAAAAAAATTACGGTATTTTTATTCATAATTATTACAATTGGGTGTAATAACCTTGAGGCAAATCAAGATTTTAATTTTTGGTTAAAAAACTTTAAAGAAACTGCGATTAAAAAAGGAATTTCAAAAAAAACTGTAAATGATGTTATGAGCGAAGCGAGGTTTTTACCTAAAGTAATTGAATATGATAGGTATCAACCAGAATTTTATGAAGACACTCATACATATATTAAAAAAAGAGCTAACAATGATAGATTAAAAAAAGGACTTAATTTATACAAAAAAGAAAAAAAAATTATAAATAAAATAGAAAAAACTTTTTTAGTAGAAAAAGAACTTCTTTTAGCTTTAATGGGGATAGAGACTAATTATGGAAAGTTTCTTGGAAAGATGGATATTATATCATCCTTATCTACACTAAGTTACGACAAAAGAAGAAGTGAATTTTTTACAAGCGAACTTTTGATTTTGCTAAGATTAATTGACAACAACATAATTGATAAAAATATATTATATGGATCATGGGCAGGAGCATTCGGAAATTTTCAATTCATGCCATCGACAATTAAAAATTACGCTATAGACTATAATAATAATTCAAATATTGAATTAAAAAAAGTCGAAGATTCTTTTGCTTCAGCTGCTAATTATATTAAAAATATAGGATGGAAAAAAAACGAACCTTGTTTTTATAAAGTTGAATTAAAAGAAAATATTCCTTCAAAATATTTAAATAGTTCAGCAAGAAAACTGAAGAATAAAAGAAAAGTAAAATATTTCAAAAAATATTTAAAATCTTATGAGCAATATAATTTAGAAGACAATGCTATCTCTGCAATAATAACTCCAGATAAAGATATAATACCTAAAGCTAAAAATCTTAAACCTGCATATATTGTTTTTAATAACTATGAGAAGGTTTTAAAATGGAATAGATCTCTTCGTTTTGCACTTGCCGTATGTACTTTAAAAAATAAATTTAAAAATGAAATTTAAAATTATTCTTGCAATATTCTTTTTAAATTCTTGTTCTGTAGACACTTTACAAAATAAGAAAACTGATTATATACCATATTCATCAAAAGGATTCGCCCTAATCTATAATGAAAATGATTTTAAAGATAAAATTATTTCAAGTAAACTTAACGAAGATAAGTTATCTGTTGGACATGACAAAATTAAGAAAAACTCAATTATAGTAATTACTAACCCTGAAAATAATAAATCAATTACTTTGAGAGTTTCGAAAAAGGTAAATTATCCGGATTTCTTTAAAGTTTTAATAACTCAACAGATATCAGAAAAACTTGAGCTAAATAATGAATATCCATATGTGGACGTCCAAGAAAGAATTAAAAATAAATCATTTGTTGCTAAAAAAGCTGTCACATACTCTGAGGAAAAAAAGGTTCTAATTAAGGTGCCGGTTACAAAGGTTAAAATTGACAATATTTCAAAAAAGAAAAATGAAAAACAAACTCAAAAAACAAATAATAAATATTCTATTGTAATAGGTGATTTTTACTCTGCTAGTTCCGCAAATACTTTAATTGATTTATTGGTTAAAGAAGATATTAAAAGAGAAGTTCTAATGGTAAATAAACTTAAAAAAAATAAGTATCAGCTAACAGCAGGACCTTATTATTCAGTTTATACTTTAAAAAATGACTACTTTAAGTTAAATAAGTATGGTTTTCATAATCTTGATATAAAAAAAAATGATTAAATTTAAAATATTTAGCTTTCTTTTGTTATTCCTTTTTGCTGGAAATGTTTATTCATCGCCAAAAATAAATGCTAAAACATTAATTTTGATGGATTTTCATTCAGACAAAATTCTACATGAATTAGAACCAGACATGAGTATTTATCCGGCTTCGATGACAAAAATTATGACATCTATAGTTGCTTTCGACTTATTAAAGCAAGGTAAAATTAAATTAGAGGACGAAGTTATTGTTTCTGAAAATGCTTGGAGATTATCTAGTGCGGGTTATTCATCAATGTTCATTATGTTAAATGATAGGGTTACAATTGAGGACCTATTAAAAGGAATAATAATAGTTTCAGGTAATGATGCATGCGTTGCACTAGCAGAAGGTATTGCCGGAACTGAAAGCGCTTTTGCAGATATGATGAACGAAAAAGCTGAAGAGATAGGTATGCAAAATACAAATTTTACAAATTCTTCTGGAATTAATGATCCAGATAATTATTCAACAGTAAGAGATATAGCTATCATGTCTAAGTATTTGATAAAGAATTATCCAAAATATTACGAATATTTTAAAGAGACAGAATTTACATGGGATAGAACAGGGGGTGATCCCATAACGCAAGGTAACAGAAATCCACTTTTATATAAAAGAATGGGCGCAGATGGAATTAAAACTGGTTACCTCGCTGTAGAAAAATATTCCTTAGCAAGCTCAATAATCGGTAAAGATAGGAGACTAATTGCTGTGGGAAGTGGGTTTCAAACTAAACAATCGAGATCAAGCGAATCTGCTAAATTATTTTCTTGGGGATTAAGAAATACAAATACATATGAAGTAGCCCAAAAAGATATTCCAAAATTTAAATTCAAAACATGGTTAGGAAAAGAAGATTTTGTTGAAGGGATAGTTAAAGAAAATATATATGTAACAATTAAAAAAAAAGAAGTTAAAAATCTTAAAATTTTTAAAGAATATACCGGACCAATAAAGGCTCCTGTAAAGAAAAATCAAGAAATTGGCAGGCTTATCGTTGAGATTCCAGAAGAGGATACCCAATCTTTTATAATTTATGCAAGTAAAGATGTTAAAAAAGTTAATTTTTTTAAAAGTTTGTTTTTATCCTTTAATTATATGATTTGGGGAGATGCGTAAAAAAAAATTTTTTTTTATAGTTTTCGAAGGTATCGAAGGCTCTGGAAAGTCATACCAGAGTAAAAAATTATACAACAATATCAAGAAAAAAAAATATTCTACAATTTTAACAAGAGAGCCTGGTGGTACATTAGGCGCTGAAAGAATAAGAGATATTATTCTAAAAGATTACTTTCACAAAAGTTCAAAAGAAAAATTCCACAAATATACTGATACTTTATTATATTTGGCAGCAAGAAATGAACATATTCAAAATAAAATAAAACGTGCAATTTTAAAAAAACAAATTGTTATTTGTGATAGATTTATAGATTCTACATATGCTTATCAAGTTTATGGGAAAAAAGTTGAAAAAGAATTTGTTAAATCAATTCACAAGTTTATTTTAAAGAATTTAAAACCTGATATTACCTTTTTACTAAAAGTTAACATTAATAAAGCTTTTCAAAGATTAAAGAAAAGAAAGATTAAAAATAGATATGATAAGTTATCAAAAAAGTTTTATATTAACGCACAAAAAGCATTCATTAAATTAGCTAAAAAAAATAAAAAAAAATATAGGATATATGATAATTCAAACGATGATAAAAATTTAGAGAAAATAATACTCAAAGTTGTTTTATCAAAACTTAAATAAATGAATAATTTAAATACTGAAAAGTTAAGCCCTATAAACTCATTAGAATTATTTGGTTTAAATGAATATTTTAGTAATTTTGTAAAATTATATAAAAATAATAGATTACCTAAAGTAATCTTATTATCTGGTGAAAAAGGTATTGGAAAATTTACTTTGATATTCCATTTTATTAATTATGTTTTATCATTAGACTCTAAACAATTATATCATTTTGATAAATTAACTATTAATCAAAATAATAATTCCTATAAAAATATACTTCATAATTTAGAACAAAATTTTATATATATTGGTAGCGCTAAACCAAATATTTCTTCAATTGAAAATGTTAGAGATATAAAAAAAACTTTTTACAAATCGTCATTAAATAATAAGCCAAGATTTACTGTTTTAGACGACGTCGAATTAATGAATGTAAACGCTGCTAATGCATTACTTAAATTAATCGAAGAACCATCAATTTATGATTATTTTTTCCTAATAAATAATAAAAGACAAAAAATAATAGAAACACTTTCCTCAAGATCAATTGAGTTTAAAGTATTCATTGATAAAAAACAAAAAATTAAAATATATAATCTTCTTAAGATAAGTTCGATATTAAAAATAATTTATTTGATAAAAATATTGAACTTACAACCCCAGGACTACTTTTAAGGTATTCCGATTTATATGATAAATTGAAAATTAAAGATGAAGGGTCTTATGAGATTATAATTTTAAAGCTATTTGAACAATATAAAAAAAAAAAAGACAATCTATATCTAGAATTAATTAATTTTTTATTAGAAATTAAATTTTCAGAATTAATTAAAAATAATAAAAATAAATTTCTAGAACTAATGGATATAAAGCACAAAATCTTAAAATTGTTAAATCATTATCAAAAATATAATTTAAATTTTAATAATGTTATAAATCAATTTAAAAATTATTTAATCCATGCAAGATAAAACCTTTTTCATAACGACACCTATTTATTATCCATCCGGCAAGCCTCACATGGGACATGCTTATTCAAGCATAATAGCAGATATATTTGCTAGATTTAAAAGAATCGAAAATTTTGAAGTAATGTTTTTAACTGGTACAGATGAACATGGATTGAAAATTCAAAGAGAAGCTAAAAAAAATTCAAAAGATCCCAAAATATTTTGTGATGAAATATCCTTAAAATTTAAAGATCTAACGAAAATTTTAAATTTATCAAACGACGATTTTATAAGAACTACTGAAAAGAGACATCATAAAGCAGTAAATGAAATATGGTCTAGATTAATAAAATCTAACGATATCTATTTATCTAAATATAAGGGATGGTATTCTGTTTCTGATGAAGCTTACTACGATGAGGACGAAATTGAAATAAAGGGTGATACAAGATTTTCTAAATTATCTGGATCAAAAGTTGAATGGGTCGAAGAAGAATCTTTTTTTTTTAAATTATCCTCATGGCAAAAGAAATTAATTAAATTTTATGATGATAATCCAGAATTTATTTTACCTAAATCTAGAAGAAATGAAGTAGTTGAGTTTGTAAAAAGTGGATTAAAGGATTTATCAGTAAGCAGGACATCTTTTTCATGGGGTATTACAGTTCCAAATCACAACAAACATGTCATTTATGTTTGGTTAGATGCGTTGACAAATTACTTAAGTGCTCTTGATTTCCCAGATTTAAAAAGTATTAAATATAATAAATTTTGGCCTGCAAGCGTACATATTATTGGAAAAGATATTTTACGTTTTCATGCTATTTATTGGCCAGCTTTTTTAATGGCTGCTAAAATTCCATTACCTAAAAGAGTTTATGGTCACGGATGGATTCTATCCGATGAAAAAAAAATGTCTAAATCTTTAGGAAATATTCTTGATCCTTTGGAAATTATAGACAAATATGGAATTGATCCCCTAAGATATTATTTAACCAAAGAAGTATCACTCGGTAATGATGGTAGTATTTCCCTCAAAAGTTTAACAAACTGTATTAATAATGATTTAGCGAATAACTATGGAAATTTATGTCAAAGAGTTTTTACTTTTTTAGAAAAAAATTGTAATTCAATAATACCGAAATATGGAAAATTAAATAATCAAGATAAAGATTTGACACAAGACCTTACAAATAAAATTTCCGATTTAAAAAAACTAATGAATAATCAGGAATTAAATCAGTATATAAAAGAAGTTATAAACTTTTCATTTAAATCAAATAAATATTTTAATGATTTAAAACCTTGGGATCTAAAAAAAAGTAATCCCGATAGAATGAATACAGTAATATATGTTGTTTTAAATCAAATTAGATCAATTAGTATTTTGTTAAATCCAATTATTCCAAACTCAACAGAAAAAATTTTGTCTTGTTTAAATATTAAAAAAGCTGATATTACAATTGATAATTTATTAAATACTGAATTTCTTAAACCAGGAATGAAGATAATGAAACCCAACATATTATTTAAAAAAATTGATAATGATAATTGATTCACATTGCCATTTAGATTACGAACCATTGTATAGCAATATTAGTGAGGTTATCAAACGAGCTAACGCGGTTGGTGTCAAATATTTATTAACTATTTCTACAACAGATGAGAGCTTTAAAAAAATTCTGAATATTTTAGAAAATCATAAAAACGTTTTCGGGTCATATGGTATACATCCTCATGAAAGTAAGAATTACAAAAATATAAATATTTCAAAAATTAATGAAAATGTTAATAAAAATAAAAATATAATAGGAATAGGCGAGACTGGATTAGACTTTTACTATAATCATTCAGACAAAAAAATACAAATGGATTCTTTTATAAAACATATTCATGCTTGCCAGGAATCATCTAAAACTTTGATAGTTCATTCTAGATCAGCCGAAAACGAAACTTATGATATTTTATCAAGTGAAATTAAGAATAAAAAGTTTAATGTCTTAATGCACTGTTTCACTGGAAGTCAAAACTTTGCACATAAACTATTAGATCTTGATTGTTTTTTTTCTGCTAGCGGTATAATCACTTTTAAAAAAAATAATTCTTTAACAAAAACATTTAAATCTATACCCAATGATAGAATTTTAATTGAAACTGACGCACCATATCTTTCTCCTGAACCACTACGTGGAAAATCTAACGAACCAAGTCATATTATTCATACTTTAAAATTTATTTCTAATCTTAAAAATCAAAATGAGTCAGAATTTTCTAACTTAATAACCAAAAATTTCTTTAAATTATTTAATTTGAAAGTCTAAAATGGAATTAATTATTTTAGGATGCGGTAGCTCTCTTGGATCACCTTGGATAAATAATTATTGGGGAAATTGTAATAATAAAAATAAATATAATAGAAGGACCAGATGTTCTATTTTTGTTAAAAAGGGCAACCTTTCTATATTGATAGACTCTTCACCTGATATAAAAGAGCAATTTATTAAAAATAATATTAGAGATGTAGATTGTGTTCTATATACACATGAGCATTCAGATCAAACAAGTGGTATATTTGAATTAAGACCTTTTTTTTGGAAATATAAAAAAAGAATTAACATATACGCAGACAACAGAACCTTAAAGGCTTTGAGAAATAAATATGATTTTTGTTTTTATGGAGGTCAAGGTTATACACCTATATTAAAAGCGAATTTAATCAAAAAAAATCAAATAATTAAAAAATCAAAAAATAAAATTTCATTTAAAACATTTAAAGTTAAACACGGTCAAATTTATTCAACTGCATACGTTTTTAACAAAACAGCATATATAAGTGATTGTAGTGAAATTAAAAATTCTGATTTAAATAAACTTAAAAACCTTAAATTTTTAATAATTGATTGTCTTAAATTTAAAAGACATCCTGGGCATTTTAATTTAGAAACATCATTAAAAATTAGTAATTATTTAAGTCCCAAAAAAACTATATTAACTAATCTACACACTGATTTAGATTATAATTTTTTAAAAAAAAATCTTCCTTCAAATATTATACCCGCATATGATGGTATGAGACTAAAATTATAAATTTAATTATTTAAAGCTTGTTCTAAAACTTTAACAAATTTTTTTGATGTTGGTCTAGTCATTGATGAAAATGTATCAAAGACCTTACCATCTTTACTAATTATAATTTTATGAAAATTCCATTTTGGTATTGCACTTTTTCCATGGTTTTTACTAGCCCATTTGTAAAAATTATGAGCTTCGTTACCTTTAACGTCAACTTTTTCTGTCATTGGAAAACTAATACCGAATTTTGCCTCACAAAAATTTTTAATTTCTTTATTGGTTTCTTTCTCTTGATTAAAAGAGTTAGATGGGACCCCAATTACAATCAAACCCCTTTTTTGATATTTTTCCCAAATCTCCTGTAAATCTTCATATTGAGAAGTAAAACCACAATAACTTGCTACATTTGTTACTACCAAAACCTTGTTCTTATATTCAGATAATTTAATTTCAGATCCATCTAGATCTTTAAATGAAAAATCGTATGCAATTTTGTCATATGAACCATTTATTTTAGTTGTAAAAAAAGCAATCATTATAATAAAAATTAATATCTTAGATTTGTACATTTTATTTTTTACTTAAAAGAATTAGGATATATCCAAAAATTGTAGAGGCAAGTGAGCCTAACAGCACACCTATTTTAACGCCACTAAGATATTCTGTTGATTCTACGAAAGCTAAATTTCCGACGAATAAACTCATTGTAAAACCTATTCCTGTTAAGACACCAACACCATATAGTTTCAACCAATCTGAATCATTTGGCATCTCAGCAAATTTCATCTTAATAGACACATATGAAAACAAGAAAACACCAAATTGTTTACCAAAAAATAATCCACATAAAATACCTAGCGGCACTGGATTCATCAATGTCGCAAACCCTAATCCCTCAAGAGAAACACCGGCGTTTGCAAAAGCGAAGATAGGCATAATACCAAACGCTACGTACGGTGAAATTATGTGCTCAAGTTTAATTAGCATTGAATTTTTATGAGAATTTTTATTTTTTTTATCTTTATGTGGTATTGTCAAAGCCAATAAAACACCTGCTATAGTTGCATGTATTCCAGATGCATGAGTAAAGTCCCATAAAAAAACTCCAACAATTAGATAAGGAACAAAACTTCTTATGTTTAATCTATTAAAAATTATTAAAAGGACAATTGATACAAACATTAATAATAAATACATAGCTTGTATTTTTCCAGAATAGAAAAAGGCAATTATCACAATAGCACCTAAATCATCAATAATTGCTAATGCAGTTAAAAAAACTTTTAATGAAATGGGAACTCTTTTACCTAATAGAGATAACACTCCTAAAGAAAAGGCAATATCGGTAGCAGAAGGAATTGCCCAACCTTTAAGAGTTGTAGGATTTCCATAATTAATAGCAACATATATTAATGCTGGTACCAACATACCACCAACGGCAGCAATTATTGGTAAAGAAGCTTGTTTTGGATTTGACAATTCACCTTGAATAAATTCTCTTTTAATTTCTAAAGAAACCAAAAAGAAAAATATTGCCATCAATACATCATTAATCCAATGTAAAATAGATAGTTTGAGTTTAAATTCTCCAAAACCTAAAGCAAAATATGAATTTAAAACATCATAATAAATCGACGCTAATTCACTATTGCTAATGAACAAAGCAATTATAGCAGCAAAAAGCAAAACAAGACCAGAAGCAGCCTCTAATTTAAAAAACCATTTAAAAGGTTTTGAAATATGTTGAATCATATTACTAATTATATCTCAATTATATTGATTGTACTTATGTTTCAATTGATAAAATTCATTTATTAATCTATATAAATAACCTCTCGGGGCGTAGCGCAGTCTGGTAGCGCATCTGGTTTGGGACCAGAGGGTCGCAGGTTCAAATCCTGCCGCCCCGACCATTTTATGAAAATTAACAAAGTAGTTATTATCGGATCGGGAACAATGGGAAG
>MDSW01212721.1_pt1 | contig 13624 bp, 14 predicted proteins | sample 811171 | NCBI WGS metagenome assembly MDSW01 (sample SAMN05326641, study PRJNA326480) | marine metagenome | isolation source: seawater | place: Atlantic Ocean: North West | collected 2012 | reverse complement strand
GCTGTCAAAGAAGCTTTAAAATTAAATATACCAATTGTTGCAATAGTAGACACAAACTCAGATCCAACTGGTATAAATTACCCAATTCCAGGGAACGATGATGCTAGAAGAGCAATAAATCTTTATTGCGATATAATAAAAAAAACAATTCTAGATGCGCAGAAAAATATTTCTGTAAAAAGTGATGAAAAAGAAAAAATTATACAAAAAAATGACGTCAAAACAGAAATAAAGGTTGAAAATAAAGATAAGAAAAAACCTTTAGATAAGAAAGAAAAAAAACCTAAAAAGAAAACATCCTTTCTCTCAAAAATAAAAAATTTAACATCTAAAAAGTCAAAATAAACTTATAATTTTTTATGTCACAAAACGATTTATTAAAAAAAATAAAGGAATTAAGAGAACTTACAGGTGTAGGTTTTAAGGATTGTAAAAGTGCAATAGATGAAACTAATGGAGATATAGAGAAATCAATCGTTTTATTAAGAAAAAAAGGTATAGCAAAAATTAATAAAAGAATGTCAAGAGTTGCGGCTGAAGGTTTAGTTTATATATCCGAGAAAGAAAATAATATTTCATTAATAGAAATAAATTCTGAAACCGATTTTGTTGCAAGAAATAAAGATTTTATAAATTTTGGAAAAGAAGTTTCAGATTTATCTTTATCTAAACTAGGTAAAATAGAAGATTTATTAAATACAAAAATGAAAAATGATAAAACTGTAAATGATAATCTTATTGATTTAGTATCAAAAATAGGAGAAAAAATTACTTTGAGAAGATCTGCTTTTGTCGGAAACGATAAAACTGTTAATTTTTCATATGTTCATTCATCTATAGAAAAAAATATTGGTAAACTAGGAGTTTTGCTTAGTTTAAAAACGACCAAAAATAAAAAAGATCTTATTGCGTTAGGAAAAGAACTGTCTATGCATATTGCCGCCTCTTCACCTTTAGCTCTAGATAAAGAAAATTTGGATAAAAATACAATAGATAAAGAGCAAGAAATTATCAAGGATGAATTGAAAAATAGTGGAAAGGACAATAATATAATTGAAAAAATTGCTAAAGGTAAAATAAACAAGTTTATTATGGATAATACACTTTTAAACCAAGAATGGATAATAGATCCTAAAAAAAAGGTAAAAGATGTAATCAAAGAATTTTCTGGAAGTGATGAAATAAGAATAGAGAAATTTATAAGATTTAAAGTTGGAGAAGGATTATAAAAAAATGAATTCAGAAGAAATTTTAAAAAATTGTAAATCTAAAATGAAAAAAGCTTTTGAAGTATTTAGTAATGATTTATCCTCTTTAAGAACAGGACGCGCAAATGTTTCTATGCTTGATATAATTAAAGTAGAAGTATACGGGCAGAAGATGTCGATTAATCAGCTAGCAACATTATCAACCCCGGATGCAAGAACATTGAATGTTCAAGTATGGGATCAAAATAATATAACATTAATCGATGCTGCAATAAAAAAGTCTAATCTTGGTGTTAATCCACAAATTGATGGTCAGCTTTTAAGGATACCAATACCAAGCTTAAATGAAGAGAGAAGGCTTGAACTAAAAAAGATTATGGGAGGTTTAGCTGAAAAGGGAAAAGTTTCAATTAGAAATATACGAAGAGAAGCTAACGACACTCTTAAAAAAAATCTTAAAGATAAAACGGTGGGTGAAGATGAATTCAACAATTATGAAAAAAAAATTCAAAATTTAACTAACGAACAAATATCTGAATTAGAAAAAAAATTAGAGACAAAAGAAAAAGAAATAATGACAGTATGAACCCACTAAATCATGTCGCTATAATTATGGATGGAAATGGGCGATGGGGTTTAAAAAGAAAAAAATCTAGGAATTATGGTCATTTTAAGGGTTTAAAATCAGTAGAAGAAGTAATTAAAACTGCTATTAAAAATAAAATTCCATATTTAACATTATTTACTTTTTCTACTGAAAATTGGCAAAGACCAAAAAACGAAGTAAACTTTCTCTTTGACCTAATTAGAAAATCATTAAAAAAAAATTTAAAAAAAATTATTAAACAGGAAATTAAAATAAATATCTTAGGTGTAAAAAAAGGACTACCAAAAGACATAAGCAAAATAATTAATTTTATACAAAAAAAAACTATTAAAAATAGAAGATTAACACTAAATCTTGCTTTAAATTATGGGTCACAGGAAGAAATTCTTTCAGCTTGTAAGAAAGTAGCTAAAAATAACATAAAAGAAATTAATCTAAAAAATTTTGAAAAAAATCTCTATACATTTTACATGCCAAATCCTGACATTTTAATTAGAACGGGCGGCACCAAAAGATTAAGCAACTTCTTATTATGGCAGTTAGCTTATACTGAGATATTTTTTATTAATAAGTTATGGCCTGATTTCAAAGAAAAAGATTTCAATAACATAATTAAAAAATTTTTTAATATAAAAAGAAATTTTGGAAAAATATGACCAACCTACAAAAAAGAATATTAACATCATTAATTATCTTACCTCTGTCAATTTTTTTTATAGTAAAAGGTGGCTATTTATTAAAATTTTTTTTAATTTTTATTTTGTTAACAGGTTTTTATGAACTATTTACTGTTTTTAAAAAAGTAAAATCAATTATTTTTTTATCTCTAATATTTATCCTGTCTCTTTTTTCAATATACTACCTCAGGGACAACGCAGAATATTTACTATACTACGCAATCATTGTTACAATTGGTTCTGATATAGGAGGTTATATTTTTGGAAACATTTTTAAATGGAAAAAATTAACCAAAATAAGTCCAAATAAAACTTATTCAGGAGTTTTTGGATCATATTTATTTTCTATAGTATGTTTATTTATTTGGATAGAATTTACTTCTTCAGATACACTAATTAATTTAGAAGTATTTTTGTTAACCCTAATTTTTTCTACCGTTGCACAAGTTGGTGATTTAATAATTTCCTACTTTAAAAGATTAGAAGAAATTAAAGATACCGGGAAAATTTTACCAGGTCATGGTGGAATTTTTGATCGTATTGATGGTTTAATGTTTGTGTTAATAATAGCCACTATTTATTACTCTTTAAATATATGAAAAAAAAAATTGCTATTTTAGGTTCTACAGGCTCAATTGGCAAATCAACATTTGAAGTAATTAAAAAAAATAAAAAAGATTTTGATGTAATGCTTTTGTCTACAAACAATAATTACAAAAAATTAATATCTCAAGCAAAAGAAATTAAAGCTAAAAACGTTCTGATAAAAAATAAAACTTATTTTGATAAAGTTAAAAAAGGTCTAAAAAACTATTCTACTAGGATTTATTGTGGAGATGTTTCTTTAAGAAAAATTGTTAATAAAAAATTAGATTATACAATGTCAGCTATAGTAGGAATTGCGGGATTACAACCAACAATTGATGCAGTAAAAAATAGCAAAACTGTGGCTATTGCAAACAAAGAATCCATAATATGTGGTTGGGATATTTTATTTAAAGATGCCAAAAAAAATAAAACAAAAATATTACCTGTAGATTCAGAACATTTTTCTATATTGGAACTTACCAAGGACATTAAAGATAAAGAAGTAGAGGAAATATTAATTACTGCTTCAGGAGGTCCTTTTTTAAAATTACCTTATCATAAATTAAAAAAAGTTAAACCAAAGGAAGCAATTAAACACCCCAATTGGAAAATGGGAAAAAAAATATCTGTTGATTCAGCAAATTTAATGAATAAAGTTTTTGAAGTAATAGAAGCTCATAAAATTTTTAATTTTAATAAAAAAAAATACAGTATTATTATACATCCGCAATCATACGTTCATTCAATAATTCGTTTCAAAAATGGTCTAACGAAAATGATTCTATATAATACTGATATGAAAATACCTATTTCCAATACACTTCTTAAAAAGGTAAATGTTTCTAATGTAAAAAAAATAAATGTAAAAATTCTTAATGAAAATAGTTTTTATAAAGTAAATACGAAACAATTCCCTTCAATTAATTTAATTAAAAAAATATTAAATTCTGGATCATCTACGCCTATAATAGTTAATGCGGCAAATGAAGTCTTAGTAGACCTATTTTTAAGCAATAAAATAGGGTTCTTAGATATAGTAAAAACAACAAATAAAATTTTTAAAGATAAAGAGTTCAAAAAATATGCTAAAAGAAAAGTTAAATCGATAAAAGACATTAAAATAGTTGATAATTGGGCAAGATTGAAAACCGTTGCTATCTGTGTAAAGTAATAACTATGAACAAAATAACAAAAACTCTTTTGCTAGTTTCTATTTTTTTGACACTATTGAATTTAAAAGCATATGCCGAGGTTGTTAAAGAAATAGAAATTCAAGGTAATGAAAGGATTTCACCTGAAACAATTATTTTGTTTGGAGATGTTTCCAAAGGAAAAGATTATAATTCTTCTGACATTAATGATTTAATAAAAAAACTTTACGAAACATCTTTTTTTTCTAACATCGCCGTAAACTTAAAGAATGGAAAATTAAATATTATTGTGGAAGAAAATCCTATAATAAACACAATAGAATTCGAAGGTGAAAAAGCAGATAAATATCAAGAAGCAATTTTAGATTTAATATCCTTAAGAGAAAAAACTTCCTTTATAAAAGCTAATGTTAAAGGTGACATAAATTTAATAAAAGAATTTTATAGACGTCTTGGACATTATTTTGTCAAAATAGAATTAGACGTTCAAAAATTAAATAAAAATAGAGTCAATTTAATATACAATATAGATAAAGGTGACAAAGCCAAAATAGCAAAAATATTCTTTTTAGGTGAAAAAAAAATTAGAGATAATAAATTAAGAAATATAATAACTTCCCAAGAAGCTAAATTTTGGAAATTCATTTCAAGAAATGTATATTTAAATGAATCTCGAATTAACTTAGATAAAAGATTATTAAAAAATTTTTACAGAAATAAAGGCTATTACGAAGTAGATATTACTTCAAGCAATGTTGAATATGCTGAAGGCGAAGGATTTATTTTAAGTTATGTTATTAACGCAGGTAAAAGATATAAATTTAAAAAAATAAAAGCCGTAGTAGCTCCAGAACTTGATTCAAGTGCTTTTGTATCTTTAGAAAAAGAATTTAATAAAATTATAGGCGATTATTATTCTCATAGAAAATTACAATTAATTTTAGAAAAAATAGATCGTTTAACAGAATATAAGGAATTACAATTTGTTAATCATAGATTGGTAGAAACTTTGGATGGTGATGGTATAGATGTAAAAATCGAAATTTACGAGGGAAGAAAATTTACAGTTGAAAGAATAAATATTCTTGGAAACAATGTTACCAATGATTCTGTAATTAGAGGTGAAATGATTATAGATGAAGGAGACCCATATAGTGCGCTGCTTTTAAATAAATCTGTAAATAAATTAAAGGCTAGAAACATTTTTGCAAAAGTTGAAAGCGATATTAAAGAAGGTTCTGAACCAAATTTAAAGGTTATAGAAATTGCAGTTGAAGAAAAAGCTACGGGTGAACTTATGGCTGGAGCTGGCGTTGGTACGGACGGAACGTCTTTTATGGCATCCGTTAGTGAAAATAATTGGTTGGGCCGAGGAATTAAACTGCAAACTGCATTCAATATTTCAGAGGAAAAATTAAGTGGCTCTATAGATGTAACAAATCCAAATTATAATTATAGTAATAATGCAGTTTACGGATCATTTAGTTTAGCTTCTTCAGATTTGACAGAGAGTTCAGGTTATGAAAGCTCGTCAACTGGTTTTGCTCTAGGAACCGAGTTTGAACAATATGAAAATATATATTTAACAACTTCTTTTAAAGTGTTACACGAAAGAATAGAAGCTGAAGATACTGCATCAGCACAAATCAAAAAAATGGATGGAACTTTTTCTAATATAGATTTTGGTTATGCGATAACAGTTGATAAAAGAAATCAACCTTTTCAACCAACTTCTGGATATAGATCTAAATTTTTACAAACATTACCAATTTTACAAGACTCTTCTTCGTTACTTAATGGTTATGACCTAAGTTCGTACCGTTCTTTTAGCGAGGACGTTACAGGTTCTGTAAAATTTTATGCACGTTCAATTCATGGAATAGACGAAGATGTAAGAATTACTAACAGGTTGTTTTTACCTAGAAAAAGACTTAGAGGTTTTAATACTTCAAGAGTTGGACCAAAAGACGGTAGCGACTGGGTTGGTGGAAATTATAATACGGCTCTTTCATTCGAAGCTCTGTTACCAAATCTTCTTCCTGAATCTACACGAACAGATGTAAGTGTTTTCCTTGACAGTGGAAATGTTTGGTCAGTGGACTACAGCGACTCTTTAGAGGATACTAATGAAATTAGAGCTGCATTTGGAATTAGTGCAAATATGTTCACAACAATAGGACCACTTACATTTACATTAGCGCAAGACATAAGCAAGGCAGCTACTGATGAAACTGAAAGCTTTAACTTTAGATTGGGTACATCTTTCTAATGAAATATTTAGTAAAATTATTTGTAGTTACTTTTATACTAAGTATTTGTACATATGCTTCAGCTGAAAACAAAATAACATATATAGATCTAAAATATGTATTGAATAATAGTAAAGCTGGAAAAGGAGCACAAGATTATTTAAAAAAAACTTTTAATGAAAAACAAAAAGAATTTATGAAAATAGAAAAAGAATTAAAAAAAGAAGAACAAGATTTAATCGCTAAAAAAGATCAGTTATCTAAAGACGAATATAAAAAGAAATCTGACAGTTTGCGAAATAAAGTAGTAAAATATCAAGCTGACAGAAGACAATCTTTAGAAAAGATAACTAAACAACGTAGTGATGCGAAAAAAGCTTTGCTTAGTAAATTAGATCCAATATTAAAGAATTATATTTCTGAAAATAACATTACTGTAGTTATCGATAAGAAAAACATAATTGCAGGAAAGAATAATGTTGATATAACTAATATTATAGTAGAAAAATTAAACAAAGAACTTCCATCTCTAAAAATTAATTAAATGCCAAACAACCAGTTTTTTGAAAAAAAGGGACCTTTTCCCTTAAAGGACATAGTCAAAACTCTAGGATGTAATAACGAAATTAATATTGATGACAATTTTAAAATTCATGGAATTGAATCATTAGATAATGCTAATAGAAATGATATGACTTTTTTAAACTCTCACAAGTATAAAGATTTGTCATTAAAGACAGAAGCTGCAGCGTGTATTACTTCTCACAATTTATTTAAATTCCTTCCAAATAATTGTATTAAGCTTGATGTAAAAAACGTTTTATTTGCTTTAACAAAGGTTTCTAGATTATTTTATCCTAGCGCAGATATAGATGTTCCAGATAAAAATTTAAACGCTTCAGAAAATTTAATAAAATTATACCCAAATGTTATGTTTGGAAAAAATGTATTTATTGGAAGCAATGTATCAATAGGTCAAAATACTAGAATTGGAAGTAATACAATTATTGAAAGTGATGTTAAAATTGGTGAACATTGTATAATTGGAACTTCTGTTACAATAAGAAAGTCTTTGATATCTAACAGTGTTAATATAAAAGATGGAGCTAAAATTGGAGTAAAAGGTTTTGGCTTTATACCTATGAAAGAAAAAAATTTGAGAACACCTCATATTGGAAAAGTTATACTAGATGATGGTGTTGAAATAGGAGCGAACTCTACTATCAATAGAGGATCAATATCAGATACAGTAATTGGAAAAAATACTTTTTTAGATGATCAGGTTCATGTAGCTCATAACGTCAGAATAGGAGAAAATTGTATGATAGCTGGACAATGTGGTTTTGCTGGGAGTAGCATTCTTGGTAATAATGTGATTATAGGTGGACAAGCAGGTATTTCTGGACATCTCAAAATTGGAAATAATGTTAAAATTGGTGGAGGCAGCGGAGTTATTAATGATATTCCCGATAATTCGCAAGTAATGGGTTATCCTGCCATTTCTTTAAAAGAATTTGTTAAACAAAGGAAAAAAAATGAAAAATAATTCAATTGATAAAAAAAAGATAGAAAGTTTGTTACCTCACAGAGAACCAATGTTACTTATTGATAAATTAATAAATATAGTAAATTTAAAGTCTGCTACAGCAATAGTAAATGTTAAGAAATCATCTTTTTTTGTTCAAGGGCATTTTCCTGGCCAGCCTGTTATGCCAGGCGTCCTTATAGTAGAAGCTTTTGGACAGGCAGCCGCAGCATTAACTGCCTACGGTATAGATCCAAAAGAGTATGCAAATAAGCTGGTTTATTTAATGAGCGTAGAGAAGGCAAGATTTAGAAGTCCAGTTATGCCTGATTGTGAACTTCACCTTGATATAGAGGCTGTAAGATCACATGGAAGAGTTTGGAAATACAAAGGTATAGCTAAAGTTAATGGAAAAGTTATGGCTGACGCCCAGTGGACAGCAACAATAGTTGATAGGAACAAATGATTCATAGTTCAAGTGTTATAGATAAAAAAGCAAAAATAGGTAAAAATGTGAAAATCGGACCCTTTTGTTTTATAGGTCCAAATGTTCATATAGATGATGAAGTTGAATTAATTTCTAATATTCATATCGAAGGTAATACTAAAGTTGGAAGAAAGACCAAAATTTTTCCTTTCGCAAGTATAGGAACGCAGCCTCAAGATTTAAAATTTAAAGGTGAAGAAAATACGCTACGAATTGGTGAAAATAATATGATAAGAGAATATGTAACTATTAATCCAGGCACCGAGGGAGGCGGAGGAAAAACAACTATAGGAAACAACTGTCTCTTTATGATTTCATCTCATATAGCTCATGACTGTCAAATTGGTAATGACGTTGTCATAGCTAATAATGTTCCTCTCGGAGGTCATGTTATTATTGAAGACTCAGTAGTTATCGGAGGAAACTCAGCTGTTCAACAATTTACAAGAATTGGAAGATTAGCAATGATAGGAGGAATGACAGGTGTTCTAAAAGATGTAATTCCTTTTGGATTATCTTTTGGAAACAGAAACTATCTTAGAGGTATAAATTTAATTGGCTTAAAAAGAAAAAAATATGACAATAAAAAAATATTAGAATTAGATGCTGCCTTTAAAAAAATATTTTCTTCAAAAAATCTTCATAAAAATTTAAATAAAATTAACGGAGAATATAAAGGAAACGATTTAGTTGCAGAGGTAATTAACTTTATATCTAAAGATAAAAAAAGACCTATTTGCACACCGTTTTCTGAATAATGATTGGTTTAATATTTGGAGAAACAGATTTTCCAATTGCAATATTAAAAAAAATAAAAAAAAAACGTTTAAAATATTTAATAATTGATCTTACTAAGGGAAAATTTAAAAAAGAAAAAAACTCTTTTAATGTTTCAATTGGACAATTTGGAAAAATTATAAAATTACTTAAGAAGAATAAATGCAAAAAAGTTATATTTGCAGGGAAAGTTAAAAGACCAAATTTTTCTAAACTACGTTTAGATCTTAAAGGTATTTATTATATTCCAAGAATTATCAAAAGCTCAAAGTTAGGAGATGCGGCAATATTAAAAGAAATAATAAAAATATTAAACCAAGAAAAAATTTATACTTTAAGTTCATTAGCTTTCAATCCTGAGTTAACTTTAAAAAAAGGAAACTACACGAAAATTAAACCTGATAAAAATGATAAAATTAATATTAAAAAAGCGATTAAAACGTTATACGAGTTGGGAAATTATAATTATAGCCAGGGTGTTGTGGTAAGTAATAAAAAAGTAGTTGATATAGAAAGTAGTGCTGGTACTGAGCAAATGCTTAAAAGATGTAAAGATAAAAAATTTATTAGTAAAGGAGTTTTAGTAAAATTTCCCAAAAAAAAACAAGATCTAAGAATAGATTTACCAACTATAGGACATAAAACTTTAAGACAGTGTAAATTAGCAGGACTTAAAGGAGTTGTATTAAAAAGTAAACAAAATGTTTTTCTTGATAAAATGAAATGTATAAGATTTGCTAATAAAAATAAAATGTTTATTACAGTAAAATGAATAAAATATTAATTTTTATTTTTTTTTATTTTACTTCTTTACATTTGTATGCATCTGAACTTAAATTTGAAAAAATAATAGATGATCTAAATAATCCCTGGAGTTTATCTTTTATTGATAAAGAAAATATTATATTTACAGAGAAATCAGGCAAATTATTTGCCCTAAATTTAAAAAATAAAAATATTAACGAAATAGATCATAACCTAGATGTAAGAGAATATGGTCAGGGCGGATTATTAGATATTTTATACAATAATAAAAATGTTTATATTTCTTATTCAGAAAATAGAGGAAATTGGACCACAAGTACATCTGTAGCAAAAGGAACTTTTGATAAAAATAATATAAATTTTATTAATATTTTCAGAGCAGAACCTCCAATAGATTCAATGTATCATTTCGGATCAAGGCTCGTAATTAAAGATGATCACCTTTTTATAACAGTAGGTGAGAGAGGTAAGGGTATGATTGCTCAAGATGCATCTAAACATCCAGGTAGTATAATAAGAATAAATCTTGACGGTTCTATTCCAAAAGATAATCCCAAATTTAAAAATAAAAAAAAATGGTTACCCGAAATTTTTCAAATAGGTGTGAGAAACCCTCAAGGAATGGCATTGTCACCATTTGATAAGAAAATTTATCTGACTAACCATGGTCCAAAGGGTGGCGACTGGTTTGGAGCTGTAAATTATGGAGAAAATTATGGATGGAAAATATTAGGATGGGGAGGAACAAATTACTCAGGTACAAAAATAGGTCCTAAATGGAAACCTGGTTTTACAAAAGCTATTAAGTATTGGGTGCCATCAATAGCAGTAAGTGCAATGACAATTTACAAAGGTGAAGCATTTAAAGTATGGAATGGAGATGCTTTAGTTACTTCTCTTAAGGATCAATCCTTAAGAAAAATTAAATTCAAAGGAAATGAATTTATTAGTGAAGAAGTTATTTTTAAAGATAAAATTGGTAGAATAAGGGATATAAAGATACACAAAGAAACAGGTGAACTTTATATGTTATCGGACAAAGGCGAACTTTGGAGGATGTATAAATGAAAAAAATATTCATTTTAACAGGCGAACCATCAGGAGATAAATTAGCCTCAAAAGTTATCTCCAAACTTAAAAATTCAAGATCAGATATAGAATATTTATCCGTTGGTGGTGAACATTTAGAAGCTTTAGGTATTAAGTCAATTTATGACTTAAACGAAGTTACTTACCTAGGATTTACAAGAGTTTTGTTAAATATTTTTAAAATTAAGAACAAAATAAACAAAACAGTAAAAGAAATTCTTAAATTTAAACCCGATGTTCTTTTTTCAGTAGATAGTCCTGATTTTACTTTGCGTGTAGTTAAAGAGGTTAAAAAAAGAAATCCAAGCATAAAAACAATTCATTTTGTAGCACCACAAGTTTGGGTTTGGAGAGAGCATAGAGTTAAGCAGCTTAAATTTTTTTTAGACCATATTTTATTATTATTTCCATTTGAAAAAAAATATTTTGATAAAGAAGGTATACAATCCACTTTTTCTGGACATCCACTGTTAGAAGATCAAAGTAAAAGTAAAGTTGATGTAAGCCAAATAATAAAGGATAACAAAAAAATTTTTTCAATATATTCAGGAAGCAGGTTATCAGAAATTAATGTTTTAACTCCTATTTTATTTAAATTTATTAAAAAGATGAATTCTAAATATAAAGATTTATTTTTTGTTTTTCATTCAACTACAGAACATGTGCAATTAATACAAAATCTTTTACTAAAAGAAGGGTTTAAAAATTGTAATGCTATAGCAGACGAGAAAATAAAATCACACATTCTTAAATCATCCATGTTTGCAGTTGCCAAGTCCGGAACAATTTCCTTAGAGATTTGTAATGCCAAAATACCATCAATAATAATTTACAAGATGGGTATGATTAACTTTTTTATTATTAAAATGTTAGTAAAAGTAAAATTTGCGAATATTATTAATATTGCCGCCGGTGAAGAAATAATCCCAGAATTATTACAATCAAAATGTAATTCAAGCAACATATATACTACTGTAGATAAACTTTTAAGCAATGACCAACTTTTAAAAAAACAAATATCAAAATCTCAAGAAATAATTGGTAATTTTAGAACTGAAAAATCATCTGAAATTGCATGTTCAGTTATAGAAAATTATCTTTAATTTTTTAATCTTTTTATAATTACATCTTTACTAAGAGAAAGAATAATATTGTAGATGCCTGGACCAAATCGTGATCCAGTCAAACATATTCGTAAGGGCTGTCCAACACCTTTAAAATTTGTTTTATGTTTAATAATTAACTCATTCACAGTTTTTTCTAGATTTTCTTTGTTAATTTTTGACATTTTTTCAAACTCATTTAGAAAATCTTTTACAATATTTTTAGAAGAATTATCTAGAAGCTTAAAATCTTCAGCCGAAATTTCAATATTATCTTGAAGTATATATTGCGAATTTTGATAAATATCGTCCAATGTTTTTGCTTTATTTTTTAAAAAATTCATAGATTTCAAAAGAGCGTTTTCTTTTGATGCATCAATTTTTTTTTTAAATTTTTGTGAATAATTTTTTAAAAATTGAAATAATTCTTTCTCATCCATGTGTTTAATATAGTGTTCGTTTAAAGAAAGTATTCTTGACATGTCTAATTTAGATGGAGATTTTCCAATACCTTTTAAATCGAAAAGTTTTATACTCTCTTCCGAGTTAAATATTTCTTTATCTTTATGTGCCCATCCCAAGCGTAGAAGATAATTTCTTAATGCCTCAGATAGAATTCCAATCTTTATATAATCATCTATAGTAGAAGCATTATCTCTCTTAGAAAGTTTAGATCCTTTTTCGCTATGTATGAGCGGTATATGAGCAAATTCAGGTATTGACCATTTCATTGCTTCATAAATTTGTTTTTGTTTAAAAGTATTTATTTTATGATCATCACCTCTTATCACGTGAGAAATTTTCATTAAATGATCATCAACTACTGCTGACAGTTGATATGTTGGTGATCCATCTTGTCTTAAAATAACGAAATCTTCAATAATCGAATTTGAGATATTGATTTCTCCTTGTACAAGATCCTTAACAATTGAGTTTCCTGAAATTTTACTTTTAAATCTAATTACAGGATTAATATTTTTTGGAATTTCTATACCTTTGGAATCTCTCCATTTCCTATTATATACATACGGTATACCCATTTTTTTACATTTTTCTTTTTGTTCTTTAATTTCTTCCTCAGAGCAATAACATTTGTATGCAAAACCATTTTTTAAAAGCTCTTGTGCAATTTCTTTATGTTTGCTTATATTTTTTGATTGAATATATTCTTTATCGTCATGGTTTATGCCAATCCAAGCAAGTGAATCTATTATTTGTTTTTTATATTCTTCTTTAGATCTTTCTTTATCAGTATCTTCAATTCTTAAGTAAAATTTACCTTTTTTATTTTTTGAAAATAACCAATTAAATAATGCGGTTCTTACACCACCAATATGAAGTGGTCCCGTGGGAGATGGAGCAAATCTTGTTGCTACTAAACTCATAAATAATTATTAG
>MDSW01116707.1_pt1 | contig 13624 bp, 10 predicted proteins | sample 811171 | NCBI WGS metagenome assembly MDSW01 (sample SAMN05326641, study PRJNA326480) | marine metagenome | isolation source: seawater | place: Atlantic Ocean: North West | collected 2012 | reverse complement strand
TATGGAATTTTCAAAAATATATAGTTAGCCCAGAAGGAAGGTTGATTAACTTTTTTTATTCTGGCACGAGTCCAATGAGTGAGAAAATCACTTCAATATTCATAAAATAAATATACAATATTGCTTCGTTACTAGATTTGAAAATAATTTAGGAATATTGAAGTATACCATTTATCTTTGCCCTCCGTTAGAATTATAATGAGTAAGATATTAAAAATATTATTATTTGCCCTGTTGCTAAGTTCATGTGGAAAGTATCAAAAGGTACTTAAGAGTGATGATTATAATTATAAGTATGAAAAGGCACTTGAATATTATAAAGATGGCGACTATAATAGAGCAATGCCTTTGTTTAATGAACTTTCTACAGTGCTAAAAGGAAGTGCAAGGATACAGGAGATAAATTTCTATTATGCGTATTGTCATTATTCAACAGGAGATAATTTAATGGCAGGACATCTTTTTAAAAATTACGCTATTAATTTTCCTAATAACAAACACACTGAGGAATGTGTTTATATGGCAGCATATTGCTATTATAATGAGGCACCTATTTATTCTTTAGATGCTACTAATACTTATAAGGCTATTAAAGAGCTTCAGTCATTTATTGATAGGTTTCCAGCAAGCACCAGAGTAAATAAGTGTAATGAATTAATAGATGAATTAAGAGTAAGATTGTCTTCTAAGGCTTTTGAGAATGCTAAGCAATACTATAGAACTTCAAATTATAAATCTGCTATTATTGCTTTAGATAATGTTTTGATCGATTTTCCTTCATTTAAGAATAGAGAGGAGGCTCACTTTTTGATTGTAAAGTCAACTTATTTATTTGCAATAAATAGTATTTCCTCTAAGCTAGAGGAAAGGCTGAAGGAGACTTTAGAAGCATGTTCTCATTTTCAGGACAATTATCCTGAGAGTATTTATTTAGAAGAATTGGAAGAACTTTATAATAAAACGCAGGTAAGTCTAACTAAATTTAAAAATAATGAAATTTAAAAACACTGGAGCAGAAAAAAGTACAGTTACTAGAGATGTAAATGATTTTATAGAAAAGACTGATAATATTTTCAAAGCTGTTTCTTTAATGGCTAAAAGATCTTCTCAAGTAAATGAGAAAATGAAGGAGGAGTTAATGGCAAAGTTAGATGAATTTGCATTAAGTCAAGATCAATTGGACGAAGTTTTTGAAAATAAAGAACAGATTGCAGTTTCTAGATTCTACGAAAGCTTGCCAAAGCCTTGGTCTATTGCCATGAAGGAACTTTTAAATGATGAACTTTATGTGAGGGATGAGAAGATGCTAGATGAAGATCAAAACTTAGATGCTTAAAGATAAGAAGGTGTTATTGGCTGTAACGGGAAGTATTGCGGCTTATAAGTGTCCAGAGCTTGTACGGTTATTTAAGAAGGCAGGAGCCTCCGTTAGGGTTATACAAAGTAAGTCTTCTTTGGATTTTGTTTCTTCCTTAACACTTTCAACTCTTTCTGGAAATATTGTTCTTTCGGATATGATTGATTCTGAAAGTGGGAGCTGGAATAGTCATGTTGATTTAGCATTATGGGCAGATTTGATGGTTATTGCACCACTTACTGCAAATAGTATGGCTAGAATGACAATTGGGGAAAATGATAATTTGCTTCTAGCTACTTATTTATCAGCAAAATGTCCTGTTTATTTTGCTCCAGCTATGGATCTTGATATGTATAAACATCCATCCACAATAGATAATATTAATAAGTTACAGTCTTTTGGGAATATCTTAATTCCATCAGGATTTGGAGAGCTTGCTAGTGGTCTAGTGGGTGAAGGAAGAATGGCTGAGCCATCAGACATCATTGAGCATATTATTTCAGATCTTTCAAAGGACCTTCCTTTTTCTAATAAAGAGATTCTAATTACAGCTGGTCCTACGTATGAATCTATTGATCCTGTCCGTTTTATAGGAAATAGGTCCTCAGGAAAAACAGGTATTTATCTTGCTTTAGAAGCAGCAAACCAAGGTGCTAATGTAAATTTAATTTTAGGACCCACTAATTTAGAATGTAATCATTCTAGTGTTAAAGTTTTTAGGGTTGAATCAGCTCGTCAGATGTTTGATGTTGTTAAGCAGAAATTTCTAACTTCTGATATTTCAATATTTTCTGCAGCCGTTGCTGATTACACTACTAAATCTATTGCAGAAAAAAAGATTAAGAAAGAGGATGATGTGTTGGAGTTGTCACTCATGAAAACGGTTGATATTATCTCAGAAATGACTGCAGAAAAGAAGGAGCACCAGGTTGTGGTTGGCTTTGCATTAGAGTCTGAGAATGAATTAGAGAATGCTAAGAAAAAGCTTCAGGCAAAAAGGCTTGATATGATTGTTCTAAATTCATTAAATAATAAGGGAGCAGGTTTTGAGTTTAATACAAATAAAATTACTATTATTGATAAAGAAAATAATATTTCTAATTTTGAGTTAAAACATAAAAAAGAAGTTGCAAAAGATATTATTAAAAAAATCCTTGAAATAACCTAATGAAAAAGCCTCTATTGCTATTAATATTTGTTTTTGGTTCTGTGCTTTTTGTTTTTTCGCAGGAACTATTATGTAATGTGAGAGTTAATTCGTCACAAGTTCAGACTAGTGATAGGAAGGTCTTTCAAACAATGCAAAAAGAAATTTACGAGTTTATAAATAACAAAATATGGACAGATAAGAAGATAGAAAACGAAGAGCGTATCGAGTGTACGATTATGATTAATATTAGTAAGCAAATATCAAATGATGAGTATGAAGGGTCTATTCAGATTCAGAGTACTAGGCCTATTTTTGGCACTTCATATAAGTCAACTTTATTTAATTATATAGATAACGATTTTAGATTTAAATATCTTGAATATCAAGGTTTAGAGTTTTCTGAGGCAGCTCATATATCAAATCTAACTTCGGTATTGGCATTTTATGTAAATATTATATTAGGTCTAGATTTTGCTACTTTCTCAGAAGAGGGAGGAAATGAATATTTTAATATTGCTCAGAGAATAGTAAACAATGCTCAGAATGCTAGAGAAGCAGGATGGAAGGCTTTTGAAAGTGACAAAAATCGTTATTGGTTGGCGAATGATTTGATGGACCAGAGGTATTCTGATATCCATACAGTTTTGTATAGTTACCATCGGCTAGGATTAGATAATTTGTCAGAATCACCGGAGGATGCTAGGTTTGATATAACAGAGGCTCTAGAAAGCTTAAAAAATATTTATAGAAAAAATTCTTCTGCATTTATCTTAAAACTCTTTTTTGATGCTAAGTCAGATGAGATAGTTAATATTTATTCTGGAGCTTTTCCTAATGAGCAAGCCAGAATTATTAAAACTTTAATCGAAATAGATCCTGCTAATTCTAGTAAATATCAATCAATTACCCAGGAGGATTCAGAAGGACGTATATGATAAGGAGTCTAAGAATTAAAAATTATGCGTTATTAAAAGATGTTAGCATAGATTTTAAAGAGGGTTTTACTGTAATTTCTGGAGAAACAGGTGCAGGAAAATCTATTATGATTGATGCAATTGGAATGCTTCTTGGAAGAAGGGCAGAGAGGTTGAATTCAGGGGGGGGCTTGAAAACGGTCATTGAAGGTGTTTTTAGTATTAAAAGGTCTAAATTCTTATTTTTTAAAGAAAGAGATGTTGACTTTCAGGAACTTACATTAGTTAGGAGAGAAATAAATCCAGCAGGAAAGAATCGTTCTTTTATAAATGACACCCCTGTATTGCTTAGCACTCTTTTAGAGTTTGGTAATGAGATGCTTGAAATTCATACTCAGAATCAATCAATCTTTCTAAAAAGTCCTTCTACTCAATTTTCTTTGATTGATGAACTTTCTGGATCTAAGGAGGAGCTTTTATCTTATCAGCTAGAATTTAGACTATATAATAAGTTAAAGAAAGAATTGGCCTTATTATCCGATTCTGGAAACCTTTCAAGCTCAGAATTAGAATTGTTAGAATATCAATTTAGAGAGTTAGAGAGTAGCGATTTAAGAGTAGGAGAGAAAGAAGAAATTGAAAAGAAGATTATAATGTTAGAGAATGCTGAAGAAATTTCAGCTGTGATTTCTGATAGTGAGGTATATTTCAATAGTGAGCAGGGTGTCATATCTCAATTGTCAAATATAAGAAGAAGACTGCTTTCTTCTGATATTTTTAGTCAGTTAAAAGAGAGGTTAGAAAGTGTTATTATTGAGTTAAATGATTTGAGTTCTGATCTTTCTTTGATGGATGATAATTTAGAATCTAATCCAGAGGAATTATCTATGCTTAATAGAAGACTAGATACTATTAATAGTTTATTGCAAAAGCATAGAAAAGGTTCTGTAGAAGAATTGCTGCATTATAAGAAAAATATTCAAGAGAAAATTACTCTAGCAACATCATTTGATTTAGAGTTAAAGGTGAAGAAAGAGGACATAGAGCGACAGTTTTTAGTTTTAAATAAAACAGTTTCAGTGCTAAATGAAAAAAGAAATAGTATATTATCTACTTTTAAAAAAGATGTGGAGAATTGTTTGATTAGATTAGGAATGCCTTTCGCCCAGTTTTTTGTTGATATTTCTGTAGGGGATAAATTTGATGAGCTCGGAAATACTAATATTTCATTTTTTTTCTCAGCTAATAAGGGTGTCCCTTTGTTAGAAATGTCAAAAGTTGCTTCTGGTGGAGAGTTGTCAAGATTAATGTTGTCAATTAAATATATTTCAGCAAAATCTTCAGAATTAGATACTCTTATTTTAGACGAAATAGATGCAGGTGTGAGTGGTCAGATAGCTTCATTAATGGCTAATATGATGCAGGAAATTAGTAAGTCAACTCAATTAATTGCAATTTCTCATTTGCCGCAGATTGCTGCAAATTGCAAGGAGCATTTTAAGATAGTTAAGACATTTTCTGGGGATAATACATTCTCAGATGTAATAATGTTAAATAATAAAGAAAGAGTAGAGGAAATTGCAAAATTACTAAGTGGAGAAGAGGTTACTAAAGAAGCATTTGAGAATGCAAGAGTGTTGTTAAGACAATAATCGTATCTTTGTAGGTAAATCAAGAATATATGGCAAATAATATTTTAAAAGGAAAGAGAGGTATAATATTTGGCGCATTAGACAATAAGTCTATTGCTTGGAAGGTTGCTGAGCATGCGCATAATGAAGGTGCTAAGTTTGTTTTAACGAATGCACCAATTGCTCTGAGAATGGGCACAATAAAGGATTTAGCAGAGCAAACAAATTCGGAAGTGATAGCAGCAGATGCAACTTCAATGGAGGATTTGACTCTCCTATATAAAGAAGCTATTAAAATTCTTGGAGGGAAGATTGATTTTGTATTGCATTCTATTGGCATGTCTGTTAATGTTAGGAAGGGGAGGCCGTATTATAAGCAGAATTATGACTGGACTATGAAAGGTTTTGATGTATCTGCGATGTCATTTCATAAAACCATGCAAGCTGCTTGGGAGTTAGATGCTTTAAATAAATGGGGTTCAGTAGTAGGATTGTCATATATAGCCGCTCAGAGAGTGTTTCACACTTATAATGATATGGCTGATAACAAAGCTGTCTTGGAGTCAATTGCAAGGAGTTTTGGATATCATTATGGCTTAAGAAGGAAGGTAAGGGTAAATACCATATCTCAGTCTCCTACTGAGACTACAGCCGGAAGTGGGGTAGGTGGTTTTGATGGTTTTTATAGGTTTGCAAATGATTTGTCACCTTTAGGTAATGCCTCTGCTGATGAATGTGCCGATTATTGTATTTCTTTGTTCTCTGATTACACAAGAAAAGTAACTATGCAGAATCTGTTTCATGATGGAGGATTCTCCTTTACAGGAATGAGTGAAACTGCAATGGATACTTATCTGAAAATAATAGAGAAGGAGAAGAAAGAATAATTTCTTTTCTATTATGAGTAAGATAATCTGTCTGTGGTCTTGTCCAAGAAATGTTTCAACCGCTTTAATGTATTCTTTCGCTCAGAGGAATGACACAGATGTGTTTGATGAGCCGCTATATGCTCATTATCTTAGGGTAAGTGGCTCTGAACATCCTGGCAGAAATGAAATCATGAATTCTTTGGAAAATGATGGTGATAGAGTAGTTAAAGAAGTAATACTTCAAGAAAGCAATAAAATTTTATTTCATAAATTAATGACGCATTTTTTAATTGATATTAATACTGCGTTTCTTTCATTAGTCAAGAATATTATTTTCATTAGAGACCCAGCAGAGATTATTAGTTCATATGAAAGAGTTATTCCTAACCCAACGATGAATGATATTGGGGTTAAAAAACAATATGATTTGTATTTAGATTTAGAGCAGTCTGGAGATACTCCTATTGTTTTAGATTCAAAACAATTATTAAAAGACCCTGAATTAATATTACGCAAACTATGTTCTGTTTTAGGGATTGATTTTCATAATTGCATGTTGAAATGGGAAGAGGGTCCTATAAAAGAAGATGGTATATGGGCTAAATATTGGTATGCTAACACTCATAAGTCTACAGGTTTTATACCATATGTCAAGCGAGAAAATAAACTTACAGAGAATAATGTCATACTGGCTCAACAGAGTCTTCCTTATTATAACTTTTTGAAATCTAAATCAATATAATTATTATGCAAGAATTTAACTTAAAAAATAAAGATATCAAGGTGTGGATTAATGGTGATTTACTAGATAGGAGTAAAGCAAAGATTTCTGTTTTTGACAGTGCAGTACAGGGTGGTGATGCTGTTTGGGAAGGTATTAGGGTTTATGATGGAAGAATTTTTTGTTTTGATGAACATTTGATTAGATTACTCGAGTCCGCAAAAAGTATGGATTTTGACGATATCCCCTCTTTGGCAGAGATTAAGCATGCTGTTTTTTCTACATTAGAGGCTAATGGGATGAAGAATAAAGTACATATTAGATTAACTCTTACAAGAGGAGAAAAGATTACCTCAGGAATGAATCCGAAGCTAAATCAGTATGGCTGCACCTTGATTGTTTTAGCTGAATGGAAGTCGGCTATTTTTTCTGGTAAGGGATTGCGATTAGTTACTGCAAGTATAAGAAGGAATTCTCCTCTTTGTTTAGACTCAAAGATACATCATGCTAATTTAATAAATAATATCTTAGCAAAGATTGAAGCTAATTATGCTGGAGTGGATGAAGCTTTAATGCTTGATTTAGATGGATTTGTCGCTGAAACAAATTCTACTAATATTTTTATGATTAAGGATGAGGTAGTTATGACGCCATTTTCTAGAGCCTGTCTTCCTGGCATTACTAGGAGTTTGATATTTGAAATATGTAATGATAATGATATTTTGATTATTGAAAAAGATATATCTGTGACAGAATTTTATAATGCAGATGAAGTTTTTACAACTGGAACTATGGGTGAGTTAGCTGTAGTTAATGAAATAGATGGAAGAAAGATAGAAAACAAAGGAGGTGTGTTCAATTCTATACAACATCTGTTTGCAGAGATTACAAATTCAAGGGGAGAGCTGCTAGCTTTTTAATTTTTTTTTCTTGACTGATTTAGGTTTAATAAGTTTCATGTTTAAGTTCCCTTTTGTTTTGTTTAGAGTTACTTTAATTGTATCTCCTTCTTTTATCTGAGCATTAATAATCTCTTCTGATAGAGGGTCTTCAAAGTATTTCTGAATAGCTCGTTTTAGGGGTCTGGCTCCAAATTTAGAATCATACCCTTTTTCTGCAATAAAATCTTTTGCTTCTTTTGTTATATTAACTGTATATCCTAGAGTTTTTATGCGTTTAAGCAAGGTGTCCATCTCGATATCTATAATTTTATTAATATTTTCTTTATTAAGTGTGTTGAAAATAATGATATCATCAATTCTATTTAGAAATTCAGGTGAGAAAGCTCTTTTGAGTGCCTTTTCAATAACCCTTTTATTATTGTTTTTATTGTCTTCTTTTCTGGATGCGGTATTAAATCCTATTCCTTGTCCAAAATCTTTTAATTCTCGAGCTCCAATATTAGAGGTCATGATGATTATTGTATTCTTAAAGCTAATTTTTCTACCTAAACTATCTGTCATTTGTCCATCATCTAATGCTTGTAACAATAAGTTAAATACATCAGGGTGTGCTTTTTCAATTTCATCAAGTAATATAACAGAGTAGGGTTTTCTTCTTACTTTTTCTGTAAGTTGTCCTCCGTCTTCATGTCCGACATATCCAGGAGGAGCTCCAACTAATCTGCTTACTGCGAATTTCTCCATATATTCACTCATGTCAATCCTTATTAGTGCTTCATGAGAATCAAAAACCTCTTCTGATAGTGCTTTTGTGAGCTGGGTTTTTCCTACTCCGGTAGGCCCTAGGAAAATGAATGAGCCAATCGGTTTCTCTGGGTCTTTGAGTCCGACTCTATTTCTTCTAATAGCTCTTACGACTTTCTCTACTGCTTCATCTTGGCCAATAATTTTTCTTTTTATTTCTTTAGTCATACATGATAGTTTGCTTCTTTCTTTTGAAGCTACTCTATTTACAGGTATGCCAGTCATTATTGAGACAACATCTGCTACATTCTCTTCTTCAACAGTTTCTTTGTTTTGTTTTAATTCTTTTTCCCATATGTTTTGAGCATGTTCTAATTGTGCTTGAATTTTTTTCTCATTGTCTCTTAGTTCAGCAGCCGTTTCAAATTTCTGTTTTTTTATTGCTATTTTTTTTTCGTTAGTAATTACAGATAGTTTCTCTTCAATTTTTGTGATGTGTTCTGGGATATCAATTTTTGTGATGTGTACTCTAGATCCAGCCTCGTCTAATGCATCAATAGCTTTGTCTGGAAGATGCCTATCATTCATGTATCTGTCTGTAAGTATGACACATGATTTTATTGCTTCATCAGTATATGTCACATTATGATGTTCTTCGTATTTCATCTTGATATTGTTCAGTATTTCTATTGTTTCTTTAATAGATGTTGGCTCTATTATAACTTTCTGGAATCTTCTTTCTAACGCCCCATCCTTTTCAATGTGTTGTCTGTATTCGTCAAGTGTTGTTGCTCCAATGCATTGTAGCTCTCCTTTGGCAAGTGCCGGTTTAAACATGTTGGAGGCATCTAAGGATCCAGTAGCGCCTCCAGCTCCTACCAGAGTATGTATTTCGTCAATGAATAAGATAACATCTGGATTTTTCTCTAGCTCCCTGATTATGTTTTTCATTCTTTCTTCAAATTGCCCTCTGTATTTTGTGCCTGCTACTAATGCTGCAAGGTCAAGCATGATTACTCTTTTGTTGAATAATACTCTGGCTACTTTTTTCTGAATTATTCTTAGAGCTAGCCCTTCAGCAATGGCTGACTTTCCAACTCCTGGTTCTCCTACAAGTATAGGGTTGTTTTTTTTTCTTCTACTTAGGATTTGTGAGACTCTTTCAATTTCTTTGTGTCTTCCAACAATAGGGTCTAGTTTTTCTTCAGAAGCATATCTTGTAAGGTCTCTTCCAAAATTATCTAATACTGGGGTTCTACTTTTTGTTCTCTTTTTTTCTTTTTCAGTATGGGACGATTCAAAAATATCATCATCATTATCGTATATATTTTCGTCTAGTCTTGAGGATATGTTATTGTTTTCAGTTTGTTTTTCATATTCATGAAGAACATTGTCATAGCCAACATTGATATTTGCAAAAGAGATTGTGACGATATTGTAAGGATCTAGCAATATTGCTAGAAGTACATGAATTGTTTTAATCTCTTTTTCATTTAGGTTTTTTTGTTCCATTATAGATTTTTTAAGAACTCTTTCAGTTTGTTTCTTAAATTCAATACTAGTTTTTTCGATGTTTCTAATTGTTTCTTTCTTTGCAATATTTTCTTCAATTATGACTCTTAGGTCTTTAGGGTTTATCCCAATTTCTTCTAGTACTCTAATCGCTGTCCCTTGTCCTTCTCTTATTATTCCTAGAAAAAGATGTTCAACTCCAATACTTTCATCACCTAGTCTCAGAACTTCCTCTCTTACGTAGTTAAATACATCTTTCATCCTATTTGAGAATTCTGTCTTCATAATTTGAGATTTTAAAATTATTAAAATTATTTTTTGCAAGATACCTACTAAAATTGTAGTATATCCAAATGAATCATATCATTTTTTTAAACAAAAATTGTTTATAACTCAATGTTTAAAAATGATGTCTATTGCTACTATAACATACGAAAATTCCTTTTATTTGTTACTTAACTTAAACAGAATATAATATGACACTAGGAGAGAGAATTATTCCTATTAATATAGAGGAGGAGATGAAATCTAAGTACATTGATTACTCAATGTCAGTTATTGTGTCTAGAGCACTTCCAGATGTCAGAGATGGTTTAAAGCCTGTTCACAGAAGAGTTCTCTTTGGAATGCATGAGTTGGGGGTAAAGTCTAATTCTTCATATAAGAAGTCAGCAAGAATTGTAGGGGAGGTTTTAGGTAAATTTCATCCACATGGAGATACATCTGTATATGATGCGATGGTTCGTATGGCTCAAGAATGGAGTCTGCGATATATGCTTGTTGATGGTCAGGGTAATTTTGGCTCTGTTGATGGAGATAATCCTGCAGCAATGCGTTATACTGAGGCAAGAATGCGTAAGGCGGCAGAAGATATGCTGCTCGATATCGATAAAGAAACAATAGATTGGAATTTAAATTTTGATGACACTCTAAAAGAGCCTTCTGTCTTGCCTGCAAGATTGCCAGCTTTATTGTTAAATGGAACAACTGGGATAGCTGTGGGTATGGCTACTAATATGCCTCCACACAACCTTACAGAGGTTGTGGATGGTGTTTTAGCTTATATTGACAGTAGAGGTGAGATTGAAGTTTCTGAATTGATTGAGCATGTGAAGGCTCCTGATTTCCCTACTGGAGGAACTATATATGGGTATGATGGAGTGAGGTCTGCCTTTGAGACGGGTAGAGGTAGGATTGTTATAAGAGGAAAGGTTAGGTTCGAAGAGACGGCTACTAGAGACCAGATTATTGTAGAAGAAATACCTTATATGATTAATAAGGCGACAATGATTGCGCAGACTGCAGAGATGATTAATTCTAAGAAGCTTGATGGTATAGCAGATATAAGAGATGAGTCTGATAGAAATGGGATGCGTATTGTTTATGATTTGAAGCGCGATGCTATTCCTAACATTGTCTTAAATAAGTTGTTTAAATACACCTCTCTACAGTCTTCATTTTCAGTAAATAACATTGCTCTTGTTAAAGGACGTCCTCAGTTGTTAAATCTAAAACAGCTAATAGGTTATTTTGTTGACCATAGGCATGAAGTATTAGTAAGAAAAACTAAGTATGAGTTAACTGCTGCAGAAGCTAGAGCACATATTTTAGAAGGCTTATTAATAGCACTAGATAATTTAGATGCTGTCATTGAGTTAATTCGCTCTTCTCGTACCCCAGAAGATGCTAGGAATGGATTAATCAGTAATTTTAATCTTTCTGAAATTCAATCAAGAGCTATTCTTGATTTGAGACTGCAGAAGCTTACGGGCTTAGAGATGGATAAAATTAAAGAGGAGCATGCGGAAATAATGGAAAGAATTAAGCATCTTAATTTAATTTTATCTGATGAGAATATAAGATTCAATATACTTTCTGATGATCTCAGGGATCTAAAGGATAAGTATGGTGATGAAAGAAGATCAAATATTGAATTCTCATCATCAGAAGTGAGTATAGAGGATATGATTCCTAATGAAGAGGTTTTGATTACCATTTCCCATTTAGGTTATGTTAAAAGAACATCATTAAGTGAATATAGGGCACAAAATAGAGGAGGTGTTGGAAGTAGAGGGGCAACTACAAGAGATGAAGATTTTGTGGAAGAAATGATAATGGCTTATAATCATGATTATATGTTGTTTTTTACAGAGCAAGGAAGGTGTTTTTGGTTAAGAGTATATGAAATCCCCGAAGGCTCTAAGACATCAAAAGGAAGGGCTATTCAGAATCTTATTAATTTACCAAAGGATGATAAGGTTATGGCTTATATTAATACTAAAGATTTAAAAGATGAGGAATATGTTAATTCTCACTATATAGTTATGTGTACTAAGAAAGGAGTTATAAAAAAGACTTCTTTAGAGCAGTATTCTCGTCCTAGAACAAATGGTATAAATGCAATTACAGTAAGAGAAGGTGATCAGTTGCTAGAAGCAAAGATGACTACGGGTAATTCTCAGATTATGATGGCAGTTAAGTCAGGTAAATCTATACGATTTGAAGAAGAAAAGGTAAGAGCTATGGGAAGAACAGCTGCTGGTGTGAGGGGTATAAGGCTAGCTGATGATAATGATGAAGTTGTAGGAATGATATGTATTAATGATATAGCGTCTTCAGTATTAGTTGTTTCTGAGCATGGGTATGGTAAGCGGTCAGATGTAGAAGATTATCGTATTACTAACAGAGGAGGAAAGGGTGTTAAAACAATCAATATTACTGAAAAGACTGGGGGTCTGATTGCATTAAAGAATGTTACTGATGCTGATGACTTAATGGTTATTAATAAATCAGGTATTACGATTAGAATTGGTGTTGATACTTTACGAGTTATGGGAAGAGCAACTCAAGGAGTTAAAATTATTCGTTTAAGAGATGATGATAGTATAGCTTCGGTTGCAAAGGTTTCTAAATTTGAAGCTAATGAAGTTGTTTTAGATGATGATGGAAATGCAATTAAAGAACATGACGTAGAACATGATGCCTTGAAGAATCAAGATAATAAAGAAAATAATACTGAAAATGAATAGAATATGAAAAAAATATTTTTGACAGGATTAATCCTTTTAACAACTAGTTTAGTGTTTGCTCAAAAACACAATATTGTAAACGCATCTATTGCATTAAAAGATGGGAAGTATGATGAAGCAAAAAAATATATTGATGAGTCATTCACTAATGAGAAAACAGCTAACGAGGCTAAAATGTGGAATTATCGATCAAGAATTTATTTAGAGATTGCAAAAAAACAGCCAGATCTTGATTCAGATGCAATATTCAAAGCTACTGAAGCTTATCTTAAGTGTATGCAGAGAGATAAAAAAGGAAGAGTAGTTGTTAGAAAATGGACCTCAGAGGAGGATGTGCTTTCTGGATTAATAAACTGTGGATATTTGTTGTTTAATACAGGCATTGATAAATATAATGTTAAAGATTATAATGGAGCAATTAAGCATTACTCAGCTATATTTCAAATTATCCCACTAGATATAAACAGTCAGTTAGGTAAGATAAAAGAAGGAGTAATTACTTATGAGCTATTCAGATGCTATAAATCTATGAACGATAAAGAAAAATCAAAAGAGTATCTAGAAAAGTTAATATCTCTAAATTATAATCATTCTTCAATTTATGTAGAGATGAGTAATATATTACAAGAAGAAGGGGATACCGAGAATGCTCTTGAGTATTTGTCAAAAGGGAGAGAAAAATTTTCTTCTGACCAGGCAATTATTAATGCAGAGATTAATCTATATATAAGACTACAAAGAACATCAGAGTTAGTTGCAAAAATTACTGAAGCAATTGATAATGAAACAAATAAT
>MDSW01114861.1_pt1 | contig 13625 bp, 14 predicted proteins | sample 811171 | NCBI WGS metagenome assembly MDSW01 (sample SAMN05326641, study PRJNA326480) | marine metagenome | isolation source: seawater | place: Atlantic Ocean: North West | collected 2012 | reverse complement strand
TGGAGAGTCAAACTCGATACCAGTTTGGTGGTTACCGCTGTAACTAGCTGTTACTGCTTCAGCAACTGAAGCTGCACCAAGCGTAGAAACTAATGCGGTTCCGATTAATAGTTCTTTTTTCATAATTACTCCTTTTGAGTTAATGAATATTCATTAAATGTAGAAAACAAATCTACATTAATGAGGTATTTATTAAAAAATTGATTAAATTTCAAAAAAAGCATAGAAAATATAATATTATTTAAAATTATGTTGTTTTTATACAACAAAACTGAATGTTTAATATAGATAAATATAAGGAAATACTGGGTTTTATAGAGAAATCCAATAAAAATTGCAAAATAGTAGCTATATCAAAAAATCACCCTAGAGAAAGCGTAGTTGATGCAATAAATGCAGGAGTCTTCATTTTTGGGGAAAACAGGGTAATTGAAGCGCAAAAAAAGTTTGCGGACTTAAAGAAAAAATTTGATCAAATTGAATTACATTTAACAGGCCCATTACAATCTAACAAAGTAAAATTAGCCACAACAATATTTGATATTTTTCATACTTTAGACAGGGAAAAAATTGCAAAAGAATTTTCGAAATATAAACATAATTTACAAAATAAAAAAATTTATATTCAAGTGAATACTGGAGAAGAAAAAACAAAAAGCGGAATACATCCAAAACAGCTTTCTGAGTTTCTAAATTTCTGCAAAGAGGATATGGAGCTTCAGATAAAAGGCTTAATGTGTATACCGCCTATTAGCGAAGACCCAAAAATACATTTTAAAATTATTAGTGATTTAGCAAAGAAAAACAATCTCAGCGAGCTAAGTATTGGAATGAGTGATGACTATGAATTAGCTATTGAATTTAATCCCACATATATTCGCTTAGGAACCATTTTATTTGGAAGAAGAATGTGAATAAACAGATAACTATTTATTCTAATTTAGAGAATAACAATTTCTTTAGACAAATTTTTACAAATTATAAAATTGAAATAAATCCAATATCTTTACTTTTTAATAATGAAAAAAAAACTAATGAAGGTATCATATTTTACAACACCAATAATCAGAAAACAAATTATGATTTTAAAATACTTAAAAATAATTATTTACTAGTATCTAATTCACAAAAAAAAATATCGGGATTAAGTGAAAACATAACTGTTATAAAACCTCCAATTTCTATCAATCAAATTATAAACTATATAAATAAGTTTTTATTAACAAAAAAAATTGAATTCAAAGAAATCATTATTATTAATAAAAAACTAATAAACAATTATAACAATAAGTCGTCCTTATTAACTGACATTGAATTTGAAATTCTTTCAAGCTTAATACAAAAGAAAGAATGTAGCAAAGAGTTTATAAAAAAAAATATACTAAAAATCAAAACCGATATTAAAACAAATTCTATTGATAGTCATTTAACAAGAATAAGAAAAAAACTTGAGTCAATTAATACATCTCTAATTATAAGATCCAAAAATGATATTATTAAAATATACTCTAGTTGAAAAAATTTGGGTTAATTAATTTGAAGAATTTTTTATCATAGTCCTCATTATACTTATGATCAAATATAGATAAAAGTAACTCGGAATCTTCATAAAATAATTGAATTTTTCTTATTAAAAGAGGGTTATTTTCAAAATGAACTTTTAATAGATAATAATTATTATCATCAAAATGTTCTTTTTCTAAAATAATATAATTATCTTTTTCAGTTACGTTTGACTCATAAAATAATTCTGGATCATTAAAAATTTCAAAGAAAAACCATGCTTTAGTATCTTTTGGATCAAAGAATTCATCTTCATCAAGTTCATGGTTATAATACATTGCTTTATCTTTATCTAAAATTATTAATATTTTTGTAGGAGTATTATATTCAACCCTTATTCTCTCTGAACCAATATAAATTTTTCCTTCACTTAAGGAATTACCATCATTTTGAATAAATGAGACGGAAAAAAATTTCAGCGCATCTAAATAATCTATTATATTTTCTAACTCTTGTTGATTAGCAAAGGATATTTTTTTGAAAAAAAAAATAATTAAAAATAAAAAAACAAAACTACTCTTTTTTAAGGACATGTCTTTTACCGGCATTAGAAGCTTCAGAAATTATTCCATCTTCTTCCATTTTTTCTACAATTCTTGCAGCTCTATTGTATCCAATTTGAAGATATCTTTGAATATAACTAGTGGAGACTTTTTGTTGCTTTACCACAATTTCCACTGCTTGCGAATATAGTTCATCATTATTATTTGATATCAAGTCATCATCTTTTTTGCTCAAAACATCAACATCCTCGAGTGATATCTCTTTTTTATAATCAAATGTAGCTTGTTTTTTTATTGAACTTACAACTTTTTCAACCTCTGATTCTGAAACAAAACCCCCATGTAATCTTTTAATATTGCTTCCATTTTCAAGAAACAACATATCCCCACTACCTAGTAATTGTTCAGCACCCATTTCGTTTAATATAGTTCTGCTATCAAATTTACTTGCAACTTTGTAACTCATTCTACTTGGAAAGTTTGCTTTGATTGTGCCAGTTATTACATCAACACTTGGTCTTTGAGTTGCTGTTATTAAATGAATTCCTGAGGCTCTTGCCATCTGTGCTAATCTTTGAACAAGAGTTTCTACTTCTTTTCCAGCCACCATCATTAAGTCTGCCATTTCATCAATAACAACTACAATAAATGGCATTTTCTCTAATTTAATTTCTTTTTTTTCAATTATTGGAATTCTTGTATCTGAGTCTATCCCAGTTTGCACCTCCCTATATAATTTTCTTCCTAAGGAAATAGTGTTTAAAACTTTATTGTTATAAGAACTTATGTTTTTTACATTTACTGAGCTCATTAACTTATATCTATTTTCCATTTCTCTAACTACCCATTTTAGAGCAAAAACAGATTTTTTTGGATCTGTTACAACTGGTGTCAGTAAATGAGGAATGTCCTCATATATACTCAGCTCAAGCATTTTTGGATCAATTAGTATGAGTTTGCATTCATTTGGTTTAAATTTGTAGAGCAAACTCAATATCATTGTATTTATACCAACTGATTTTCCAGAACCAGTGGTTCCCGCTATAAGAAGGTGAGGCATTTTTTCTAAATCTGTAAATATTTTTTCGCCAGAAATATCTTTACCAAGAGCTAAAGTTAAAGCATTTTCATCAAATGTGAATCTCTCATCTTCAATTAAATCTCCAAACAAAACTCCCTCTCTCTTTTTGTTTGGAATTTCAATTCCCAGGCTTGTCTTGCCGGGCTGTGATGAAATTCTAGCTGATATTGAAGACATTGCTCTTGCTATATCCTCCGATAATCCAATTATCTTGCTTGATTTAATACCAGCATTAGGAACAAATTCAAAAAGAGTAACAATAGGCCCTGTTTTAAAACCAATTATTTTTCCCTCAACACCGTATTCAGATAGAGTCTTTTGCAACTTTTCTGCCAATACAATATTATTTTTTTCAATTTCTTTTGAGATGCTGCTTTTATTTGTTGATTTAACTAAAAAACTTCTTTCAGGTAAAGAAAACTTAAACTGATCAATTTCTAATTGTTTATACTTTTTAGGTTTTGATATACTTGGTTCTTTTTGGTTAAAGAATATACTTTTTTTAATTGTTGGTTCATTTTTTATTTTTGTTTTCTTTGTCTCAGCTGTTATCGTTGATCTTTTTAGAAGAAAACCAAAAACATTTAAATATTTTAAAAATTTAAAAATTTTTAAAAATTTATTTAAATAACTCAAACGAATTGAAAAAGAATAAGATAATAAAAAAAATCCCGATAGTAAAAGAACTATATTAATTATATTAATAAATATTATATTATTAATACTATTATATAAAAATTTATTTAAAAAATCATAAATGAAAATTGAAATTAATCCCGTGTTAATATTTTTCATACCATAAAAAAATACCACTACACTTATTAAAAAAACACTTAACAGATTAGAAAAAAATTTTATAAAAAAGTAGTAAGTTTTTATTCCCGTTATGTTTTTAAATCCCTCTATTAAAAAAAATAATGAAATTAAATATGAGAAAATACCAATTAACACAATGGAATAACTCGATAAATACGAGCCAAACAGACCAAAATAATTTTTAATTTCAAGAACATCTTCATATGTTGTAAATGTTTTGAAACCAGGGTCATCGATATTATGAGAAATTAAACTTCCAAAATATACTATGCCGAAGACTAAATAAGTGAATCCAAGTATTATTTTTATTAAAAACAATCTAAATGAACCATACTTGAACATATAGTTAAATTGTAATACATTTAGATTGTGTTAATTCGAAGAAAATTATGAAAGAAATTTATTCAAATATTAATATTATTGGTGGCGGTCTAATCGGTCTTGTTTCAGCCTGCTCATTATCAAGCCTAGGATATAAAGTTACAATTTTAGAAAAAAACCCCCACTATAAACTAAATCAAAAAAATAAAGATTTTAGAACAACAGCTATATCTGAGGGAACGAAAAAATTTCTTGATACTATTAAACTATGGAAGTCTATCAAAACGTTTGCTGAGCCAATAAAAAAAATAAATATTGTAGATAGAAAAAAATCGAACCAACTGCAATTCGATAACAATAGAAGATCATCTAATCTAGGATATATAGTTGAAAATAAAATCTTAATTGATATTTTTTATAAACATTTGGAAAATAATAAAAATGTAAAAGTTTTTAATAACACTGAAATTCTTAATATAAATAATTTAAATGATGCAGTATTAACCAAAACACAAAAGTTTAATCATATATCTGATTTAAATATAGCTGCTGATGGTAAAAAAGGTTTTGTAAAAAAATTCTTAAAGACACCTTTTTTTTATAAAGAATACAAAAAAAAAGCTTTAGTGATTATATGTAAGCACTCTAAAAACCATTTTGGAACTGCCTTTGAGTTATTTTATAAAAATGGACCCCTTGCAATTTTACCTATGAAAAAAAAAGGATTAAATTATCTAAGTTCGATAGTTTGGACTAATGAAACCAAATACATAGATGATTTAATCAACCTTGATAACATAAGATTAATGTCCATTTTGAATGAGGCTACACAATTATCAGTTGGAAATATTAATACCATTATCAACAAGCAGACATTTTCTTTGAGCGCCCATTTAAATAATAGTTTTTATGAAAAGAGAACTATTTATGTTGGTGACTCAGCCCATTCCTTTCATCCAATTGCAGGACAAGGTTGGAACTTAGGAATGAATGATGTAAAAAATTTATATTATTTATCAAAAAAATATTTATCTCTTGGTATTGAGGTTGGAGATAAACATTTTTGTAAACAATTTCATAATGAAAATTTTTATAATGCTTATAGGCTTTTTCAAATTACTGATAAATTAGACACTATTTTTCAAATACAAAATCCATTTTTTTCACTAGGAAGGTCTGTGGGGTTAGATTACATACAAAAAAATACAAAAATTAAAAATAAAATTAGCGATTTTGCAATGGGTGTTAATTAATAGAGTTATTTGGAAATTCTCCTATAGTTTCTAACTCTAATATTGATAATAATTTATCATAAAAATCAAATAAGTTTTTTGTTTCAAGTAATGCTTGCTTATCGATATCTGTAAATGGAGACACCATTGCTATAAATTTAATTATTTGAGAAAATTCAACCTTTTCTATTTCTTCCAGTGAAAAATTAAGTTCTTTTATTTTTATATAACTTTTATATTTATCTATAAGCTCATTTTTTTGTAGGTCTTTAAATTTTATATTTTCTTTTTCATCTTTTATAATTTCAGCATTAATCATTCTAAAACTAAAGTTATTTTCTATTTCGTCTATGACTCTAAAACAATTTACACCTTTCAAACTTATCAAATATCTTCCATCATTAGTTTCATTAAAGCTCTGTATTTTACCTATACAGCCAACCTCATATAAATTATTATTTTTATCACTCTGTATCATTCCAATGTATCTATCTCTTGCTAAAGAATAGTTAACCATTTCTAAATATCTATTTTCAAAAATATTTAGTGGAAGGCTTGTTTCAGGGAAAAGAATAGCTCCATTAAGAGGGAAAATGGGAAGTTGCATTTTATGAAAAGATTATTTGAGATAATTTCTTCCTGTAATTTACTGTGTGCTCACTGGAATTTCCTAAAACACCAAAAAATTCAACCATTTTCTCTTTGATTTTATCTTTATTTTTTGGGTAATTTTTTAAAAGAATTTCAAAACTATTGATGTAATCTTGTTCCGAAAAATATTTGTCTGAAATCTCTAAAATTAAATTTATATTTTTTGGATTATTATCAAGTTTATTTAGTAAATTTTCAAGGGTTGGGCCTGATTGATTATTTTTTATAATATCAATTTTTTTTAATGATTGTTTTATTTCATTGTTATTTTTAATTTCTTCTTCAAGTGAATTTATAAATTCATCAATTTCTTCAAATTGTTTTAATTCAATGAGACAATCTAAAAATAAACTTATTGCCTTATGTTCACCAGGGTTAGAGGCGATGAATTCAACTAATAGCTCTTTTGTTTCCTCAAATTTTTTCTCAGATATTGCTTCATTTATTTCTCTATAAAAATTACTAAAATCTTCATTCAATTTTGATCCCAAGCATTTTTCAATAAATTCAATTACTTGTTTTTCAGATATTACTCCTTGAAAAGCGTTTACAATTTTTTTATCTTTAAATGCGTATACAGTTGGGATAGATTGTATTCTTAACTGTGCGGCTATTTGCTGATTTTCATCTATATTAATTTTAACTAATGTAATTTTATCTAAAGAACTTTTTGAAATTTTTTCCAAAATGGGAGTTAATTGTTTACAAGGTCCACACCAAGGAGCCCAAAAATCTACAATTATTAATTTATTAGAACTTGCTTCAATAACAAGGTCATTAAAATCGGCCTCATTAGCCTCTATTATATTATTTTCATTATTCATAATTGTTTTATTACACTGTATGTGTCTAAAGAGAAAATATTAATTTTTTTGTTCTTTTCAAGAATGAAATCTAAAAAGTCTTTTGTTTTTGTTGTAATAGTTGATGTATTTATTAGGGGATGAAAGTTTATTAATTCGCTTTTGTATAGTTTTTCATCAAGATAAAAACATACCTCATTTTGATAATCATTCAAAAGAGCGTACGGCGAAACTGAGCCAGGCTTAATTCCAAGATATTTTTCTAAATAAATCTCATTGGCAAAGGATAAATTTTTCGCATCAATGGATTTTGAAAATAGTTTAAGATTAATATTTGCATTTTCGTCACATGTAAAAAGATAAAACTCATTTTTTTTATTTTTTAAGAACAAGTTTTTTGTGTGTGCACCATTGATTTTACCTCTCAATTTTTCTGAGTCTTCAACGGTAAATAATGGTTCATGTTCATAAATTTGATAATCTATGCTTTTTCTCTGTATCTCCTCTAATAATTCTGATTTTTTAATCATAAATGTTATTATATTTTTATAGAAATAAGTTATTTAAATAAAATACTTAAATTAACAATGAATAAAAAAGCAATTGTAATAGGAAGTGGCTTTGGGGGTATAGCTATAAGTCTAAGGTTAAGAAAATTAGGCTTTGATACCACAATAATAGAAAAATTAAATGATATAGGTGGCAGGGCTAGAGTTTTTAATGTTAATGGATTTAAACACGACGCAGGGCCTACCGTGATAACAGCACCCTTTCTTTTTGATGAACTTTTTGACCTATTCGATAAAAACAGAAAAGATTTTTTGGATTTTGTACCACTTGAACCCTGGTACAGATATTATTTTCATGATGGAAAAACTTTTGATTATTGTTCAACTATTGAAAAAACTAATGAACAAATTAATAAATATGATGAACGAGATATTGATGGCTATAAAAAATTATTAAACCAATCCAAAAAAATTTTTGACGTTGGTTTTACTAAACTTGCAGACAAACCATTCACATCTTTGTTTAAAATGTTAGGAGTTGTTCCTAGTTTGATAATTTTAAAAAGTTATTTTACAGTATCTCAACTTGTTAATAGTTATCTTAAAAATAAATATCTTAGAAAAGCTTTCTCTATTCACCCACTTTTAGTGGGTGGCGACCCCCATACAACTACATCAATTTATGCTTTAATACATTACCTTGAAAGAAAATGGGGAGTATTTTTTTGCATGGGTGGAACTGGTAAAATTGTTTTAGAGTTAAAAAAACTTATTATTGAATGTGGAATAAAAATTAAAACCAACACAGATGTTAAAGAGCTAATTGTCAAAGATAATAAAATAACAAAAATAATTACAAAGAATGAAGAACTTAACGATTTTGATTTAGTCGTATGCAATGCAGATCCACCAACGGTCTATACTGAATTATTAAAAAAAACTAAACTCAAAAGACCTTTTATGGGTGAAAAAAACCTTACCTACTCAATGGGCTTATTCGTTCTTTTTTTTGGAACAAAAAAACAATATAATGAAATTGCCCATCACACAATTTGGCTTACGGAAAGATATAAATCACTATTAAATGATATTTTTAAAAACAAAATTCTCTCTGATGATTTCTCCCTTTACATTCATCGGCCAACAGCCACCGATAAATCATTTGCACCCGATGGATGTGATAGTTTTTATGTTTTGTGTCCAGTCCCCAATTTACAAGGAAATATAAACTGGGACAAAGAGTCGGTAAATTTGAAAGATAAAATTGTCAAAAGTTTATCAATTACAATTATGCCCGATTTAGAGAATACAATAACTGATATATTTTGGATGAATCCTAAAGATTTTAAAAATGATTACAGATCTATGCATGGGTCTGGCTTTTCAATTGCTCCAATTTTTTCACAATCTGCATGGTTTAGGTATCATAACAAGGACAAAAAAATAAAAAATTTATATTTTTCTGCAGCAGGATCTCATCCTGGAGCAGGTATACCGGGAGTATTGTCGTCAGCAAAAGTTGTAGAAAGTATTATAAAAAAAGATTTTAACCTAAAGTGAAAGACTTAAAACTTAATTCAATTCAAGATTTAAAAAAAGAAGGAAAAAGTTTTTACTGGGCCAGTTTTTTTCTTCCAAAAAAAACAAAAAGAAATGCGGGTATACTATACTCCATTTGTAGGTATTTTGATGATAGAGCAGATAAAGAAAAAAATAACCAAGCAAAATTTCTAAACCAATCAATTGAAGAAATTAAAAATAATCAAAAAAATGAAATAAATATTTTTTTAAAAAAAAACAATATTAACATACTAGTTTTTGGAGATTTAATTAAAGGATTAATAAAAGACCAGAGTCAATTTAAAATAAATAATAAGGAAGATTTAATTCTTTATTCTTATCACGTTGCAGGCACTGTTGGTTTAATGATGTCACAAATTATTGGTGTTACAAAAAAAGAATCAGCTTCTTCTGCTATAGATTTAGGAATTGCAATGCAAATGACTAATATAGCAAGAGATGTCTATGAAGACGCAAAGATGAATAGAATATATTTACCATCTGATTGGATACCTAATATCAATTTAAAAACCCTTAATAATAATTACATAAGTCAAAATGATCATAAAATAATATCAGAGGCAGTTCATAAATTAATAAATCTATCAGAGTTATTCTATAAAAATGGATTTGCAGGTTTAAAATATATTCCATTTAAAGCAAGACTTGGAATTTATATTGCAGCTAACGTTTATAGAGGAATAGGTATAAAAATAAAAAAAAATGGTAATCAATATGTAACCCAAAGAATTTATATTAATTTTTTTGAAAAATTATTAATAACTTTAAAGTCGATTTTATTATTTATATTTATGCCCTTGTTAAATTATAAATATATAAAGATAAGGAAAGATTTACCTAATGAAAATTTATGATGCAGCAATTATTGGATTGGGACCAAGTGGATTAGCAGTAAATAAATTAATTTATGACAATAAGGAAAATGAAGTAATTGCTTTTGAAAATACTGATATTGATAAAAGAGATAATTATTTTGGATTTTGGTTAACTAACTGGATGACTCCATTTGATGAGTTGATTGAAAAAAAATGGAATAGTTGGGAAATTAGAAATAATGATCAAAATATAATTCAAACAGATGATCATCACCCATACTGTGTAATAACATATAAAAATTGGAAAAACTTTTGTTTAAAAACTAAAAATAAAATTAATTTAATAAATAAAAAAGTAACAAAATATTATCCCCATAAAAATTGCTATCAAATAACTACATCAGATAAAAAAGAATACTTTGCAAAAAAAATTTATGATTCCAGGACCATCAAAATAAATAAAAATGAAATTACACAACAATTTTTTGGAATAAACATTATTACTGATGATCATACATTTAATGAAAAAAAAGCTACTTTAATGCATTTTACAAACGAAAAAAATGTTTTGCACTTTATTTATGTGCTGCCATTTAAACATAATAGAGCATTGGTTGAGTCTACAGTTTTTTCAAAAGATTCATTTTCTGAAGATTGGTATAGAAAAAGAATTAATGAATATCTTAATCAAAATTCAATAAAAAAAATACATGAATTAAGTTTTGAAAAAGGAATTATACCTATGTTTTTTCTAAAAGAGAAATCAGAAAACCATAATGTAATCAATATTGGAGTAAGAGGAGGCTCATGTAAACCCTCCACAGGTTATGCATTTTCATTTTCAATTAGACAAATACAGCTTTTAAAACAATCAAAAATAAATAAAGTAAGAGTTCATAAATTCTTAGATAGAATTATGGATGATATATTTCTAAACTATCTAAAGAAAAATAAGGAAAATGGTTTTTCTTTCATAAATTTGGCAAAAAATTTAAATGGAAATGAATTTCAAAGTTTTATGATGGGACAGTCAACTTTAATAACAAAATTAAAAGTGATAAAAAGTATGCCAAAAATACCATTAATTAGAGCAATGTTTGATTAATTATATGATAGATTTAACATACTTAAATATAATTTCTTTTTTTCTTATCTTTTTTATAGGACTACCACATGGTTCTTTTGACGGAGCAGTAGCTTCATTAATTGGCTTTAAAACAAAATATCAATTTACCAAATTTGTAATTTATTATTTAATATTATTTTGTTTTGTAGTTATATTTTGGGTTAATTTCCCAATAGTTTCACTTATTATTTTTCTATTAATGACTATTGTTCACTTTGGGTTATGTGATTGGTCATTTTATAATGTTAATAAAAATAAAATTCCTATTACTTTAGCACATGGTATGTCTGTAATTTTTGGTATAATTTATTTCAATGAAGAGGAGGCTTTTAAAATTTTTGAATATTTAACAAATAACAATATATATCTATTCAAGAATTATATTTTTATTGCTTATATAATAACATTAGTTTTAATCATTTATTTTATTTATTTGTCTTTGTATGAAAAAAAAATTAGACAAGGTATTTTTGAGATATTAGCCCTCCTAATAATCTTTTACCTTTTTGACCCCATTTTAAGTTTTGCAATATATTTTTGTTTTTTTCATAGTTACAAACATTTAAAACAATTAATAACTAATATTTATTTGCACATTCAAAATAAGAAATTTGTAATAATTTCCACTATATTATTTACTTTAATTTCGTGGATAGGAAGCTTTGTTGTCATATTATATCTTGCTCAAAATATTAATTTATATGAGTCATTTTTAAGAGTTATTTTTATTGGATTAGCTGCTTTAACGTTACCACACATGTTTTTAGTTGATTTTCTTTATAGAAAAAAATTCTAATTTAATTTTTAATTTTTAAGTACAAGTTGATAACTTAAATAATTTATTTATAATCTATATATGGGTTGGGGAGATTATTTAATGACAAGCGGTCATGTGCGTAGAATTAAAAAAAATAATCCCAAAATACAAGTTCTTATAAATAATCCTTTTAATACAACAAAATTCTATAAAGATATTTTTCTGAAAAATCCTTATGTAACCCAAGAAAAAGATTTGAACAAAGACCTGCCTTTTGTAAAAATTAATAGAGTTGAGTCAGGAAAAGTTGATAAGACTAGTAATAAAATTATCTGGTATAATGAACGAGTATCAGAAGTTGGTGATTTATATTCTACCAATGAAGAGTTGAAATTTGCTGACGAATTTTTATCAAAAGTTAAAGCTGATTGGATCTTAAAAAATAAAAAAAAACCAAAAGCGGTTATATATATCTCTAATATTGCTAAGAGCAGTTCTTTATTAAAAGATAAAGAAAAAAATCAAAATACATATATCCATCATGTTAATAAAGAGTGGGGAGAGAAACAATGGCAAAAATTTATTAATTTCGTCAAACAAGATTTTATTCTTATTAAAACATCACATATAAAAGATGAAAATATAAATGGTATATATTCGATAGTCTGTGATTTTCGTTCAGTTAAAGCTATTATGGATAAGTCAGATTACTTTATTGGCAATGAAGGCGGATTAAGCCATCTTTGGGCCACCACAAGAAAAAAAGGTATAGTTTTTTTTGGCCATTGGATACCACCACATTTAACAGGATATCCTTTTCATACAAACATATCAATTAACAGCGATAATCACTGTGGAAGTTTAGGTGTTTGTGAAGAATGTCTAAGTTTTTTCCAAAATTTATCACCTGATTTTATAAAATATATTTTAGAAAAAGATATCTAATGTAAAATATTTTATATTTTAAACTTCAATGAACTTATCATAGAACGGTTTCATTAAATTTTTAAACCTTCCTTTAAAATGATATATGTAAACTTTATCATCATACTGATCTAAGCTTTTTAAGGAGTTGTTATATTTATAATCTTCAATTAATATTTTAAACTTGTTTGAGTCATGTATAATCTTTTGAGAATATTGATCACCATACCAAAAATGAAATCTCTCTGGTAAATTCAAACATATTTTTTCAATATATTTAATAGCTGGTAATGAATTAATGCCAATAAAACCTGCATTGAATGGCATAACTTCATTTACTGTTTTATTTGTAAACTCTGGAAATTTTATATTTTGAAATTGATCATTTAATTTAAAATTTGATTTTCTTTTTGTAAAAATTAAATCACAATTATTAAGTAAATCAAAAATGTTTTCTAAATTTTTAGTTACCATCATATCGCTATCCAGAAATAAAAAAGCACCAAATTTTGTAAAAATTTGTGTTAATATTTCTAGTTTATCTTTCATTAGAGAGTTTCCTTTAAAATTGTGTTCAACTTTATGATCAACACCGTTAATTTTTGGATCAACTTTTCTTGATATTTGAATAATTTCAAAATTCTTACATGTTTTTCTTATTGATTTAACAAGATATGTAGCATTTTGATGACTTTCTGGACCTAGACTTATGAATGCAATGTGCTTAATAGTTTTCATCAAACTTCATATATTTATATTATTTAATTTTTAAGTTGTATAATGGTTGCCTATAAAGTCAAAGTAGAATAGAGATTTATTTTAGAAAGCGGGCGTAGCTCAGGGGTAGAGCGCAACCTTGCCAAGGTTGAAGTCGAGGGTTCGAATCCCTTCGCCCGCTCCAAATTTAAACCCCACCTTTAAATTTTAAAATTTATTTGCAATG
>MDSW01076675.1_pt1 | contig 13625 bp, 11 predicted proteins | sample 811171 | NCBI WGS metagenome assembly MDSW01 (sample SAMN05326641, study PRJNA326480) | marine metagenome | isolation source: seawater | place: Atlantic Ocean: North West | collected 2012 | reverse complement strand
TATATGCTACGGCGATTGATCAATTCAAATACTCACCGTGCTTTAAGGTTCCAAATGTTCAAGTTATTTTTGAAAAAGAAAAATGGCAATTAGATGAAGATTATATACCTGAGAATGCAAATAAAAAATACGGTGGAGAATTAACTTTAATAGATGGCCTAGCAAAGTCTAAAAACACTGTTTCTGCATATTTAATGAAGCGTGTTGGTCCTCGAAAAGTGATTAAATTAGCGCGAAAAATGGGTGTTTCAAGCTATCTACCTGCAGTACCCTCTTTGTGCCTGGGAACCGCTGAAATATCTTTGTTAGAAATGACAAGCGCATATAGTACATTTGCAAATGGGGGAATTTTTATGAAGCCTTATTTTGTCTCTAGAATTGAAGATAAAAATGGTGTAGTATTAGAAAATTTCTCTAACACTCCTAAAGAAATTTTAAGTGAAGAAAAAAATTTCATTATGGTTAAACTATTACAAGGTGTGGTGAATAAGGGATCTGGAAATCGCCTTAGATGGAAATATAATTTATACAATGATATTGCAGGCAAAACAGGAACAACTCAAAACCATTCAGATGGTTGGTTTATTGGATTTGTTCCTAATTTAGTTACAGGTGTGTGGACTGGAGCTGATAATAGAGGAGTTCGTTTTAGAGATTTATATTTAGGACAGGGGGCTGAAATGGCTCTGCCAATTTGGGGCAATTATATGAAGCAATTATATAACGATCAAACAATTGATATATCTAGTGAAAACTTTGACATTCCTGAAAATGGTAGTAATATTACATTAGATTGTCAAGAGAGTGAAAAAATGTCAAATGATGAAGAATTTTAAAATATGAAAAAAGTATATAAAAATGCTGAACAAGCTATTTTTGATGTAGAAGATAACTCAACTATTATGTTAGGGGGGTTTGGATTATGCGGAATTCCTGAGAACCTAATCTCTGCATTAGTAAAAAGAGGAACCCGTGGATTAACATGTATTTCTAATAATGCTGGTGTAGATGATTTTGGCATCGGCCTGCTACTTAAAACTAAACAGGTTCGAAAAATGATATCTTCATATGTAGGTGAAAACGCGGAATTTGAGCGACAATTGTTAAACAATGAACTTGAGGTTGAATTAATTCCTCAGGGAACATTAGCTGAAAGGTGTCGTGCAGCAGGAGCTGGCATACCTGCATTTTACACACCTAGTGGGGTCGGGACAGAAATTGCCCAAAATAAAGAAAAACGTATATTTGATGGCAAAACATTTATATTAGAAACTGCCTTTAAATCTGATTTTGCGTTTATTAAGGCCTGGAAGGGTGATACTCTAGGAAATCTAGTTTATAAAGGGACTGCTCGCAACTTTAATCCAATGATGGCTACCGCAGGAAAAATAACTATTGTAGAGGTCGAACATTTAGTGGAAGTAGGGGAACTTGATCCGAACGAAATACACACACCCAACATCTATGTAAATAGAATTTTTGAAGGGCAAAATTATGAAAAAAGAATTGAGAAAATAACAACACAATAATTATTATGTCATTATCTAAATTTCAAATTGCTAAAAGGATAGCACAAGAGTTACAAGATGGATATTATGTGAATCTTGGAATTGGGATTCCAACATTAATTGCTAATTATATCCCTGAAAATATATCTGTTGTTTTACAATCCGAAAATGGCCTATTAGGAATGGGGCCATTTCCTTTTAAAGAAAATGTAGATTCTGATTTAATAAATGCGGGTAAAGAGACCATAACAACACTGAAGGGTTCCGCCCTATTTAGCTCTGCAGAAAGTTTTGCAATGATTAGAAGTGGTAGAGTAGACCTAACTGTATTAGGTGCTATGGAGGTTGCACAAAATGGCGACATTGCTAATTGGAAAATACCTGGAAAAATGGTAAAGGGTATGGGGGGTGCCATGGACTTGGTTGCATCAGCAAAAAATATTATAGTTGCGATGATGCACACAAATAAAAAAGGACAATCTAAACTATTACCAAATTGCAGCTTACCATTAACTGGACAACATTGTATTAAAAAAATTGTAACAAATTTGGCAGTTATTGAAATAGTTGATTCTAAATTTTTATTGAAAGAATACGCTCCGGGGGTGTCAATAGAGCAAATTATTGATTCTACAGCAGGAGAACTAATAGTTGCTGAAAATGTATGTCAAATGAAGATTGATTAAATTTAATATGAAAATTATTTCTTATAATGTCAACGGAATTCGAGCTGCTATTAGAAAAAACCTTATTAATTGGATAAAAACCGCTGATCCAGATGTTATTTGTTTACAAGAAATAAAAGCTAACCCGGCACAGTTTAATCCAACTGATTTTGAAAGTTTAGGCTACCATTGCTTTTGGTATCCTGCAAAAAAAAAAGGTTATAGTGGAGTTGCTATCTTATCCAAGATAAAACCCCAAAATGTCATTTGGGGTTGTGGCCATAAAGCATTTGATGATGAAGGCAGAATTTTAAAAGCCGAATTCAAAAGTTTAAATATTTTTTCTTGTTATTTCCCATCTGGAAGCAGTGGAGAAATAAGACAAAAATTTAAAATCGATTTTTTAAATTTTTTTTACTCTTTTATTAAAAAAAACTATTCTCAAGATTATAATTTAATTTCTGGTGACTTCAATATTTGTCACAAAGCAATCGATATCCACAATCCTATAACAAATAAAAATACTTCCGGTTTTTTACCTGAAGAACGTGAATGGCTATCTAAATTTTTAGATTTGGGCTATATAGATACATTTCGATTGATAAATAATAACCCCGGATGGTATTCTTGGTGGAGTTACCGAGCCAATGCACGAAACAATAATAAGGGCTGGAGAATCGACTATCACCTACTTTCCAAAAGGTTGAAAGGTTCTATTAAAAATGCCGAAATACTAACCAATATCCATCATTCTGATCACTGCCCTATTTTATTAGATTTAAATATCTGATAAGATGGGTTAATCACAGGGGACTTCATCGCCTAACATAAGTACCATTGATACACCAAAACCTAATTGAACTTGATAACAAGTCCCTCCTACGTTGATGGTTATGTCGTCTAAAATTAAATCTCCGTCATTATCATTTAGTTGATCTACTGGAGGCCCCGTTTCTCCTGGTTCTCCCTGTGGTCCAGTTATTTGCTCTAATTGTTCTGCTGTGAAGTCGTCAAATGTAAACGGTTCTCCTATTGGGCCTTGTTGAAGAAATTCAAAAAACTCTTCAATTGTACCACTTGGATTTCCATTGTTTTGCCAATACTCAAAAATATTGGTTCCCAATAAATACTCTTCAATAGTCCCTTGATTGCCTGCATTTAACCAATCTTGATACATGCTTGGACCTGGAGGCCCTGTTGGACCTGGAGGCCCCTCAACCTGTGAATCTTCTCCATCATTTCCTGGTTCTCCCTGTGGTCCGGCTGGTCCCTGTGGTCCCTGTGGTCCGGGCAGCCCCATTTCACCTTGTGGTCCCTGTGCACCTGTTTGCCCCTGCGGGCCAGGATTTCCTGGGTTAGCACTACTGTTCGCATGTAATGCATATGGCACGCTTCTTAATTGAGTAACTCCCATTGTTTCATAATCATAAAACCCCACATCTTCAGTAGCTTCTGCAATTCCAATTTTTAAAAAATGTTGATGTTCTCCCCAACTTATATCTTCAAAACCATCTAAAGAGGTTTGTTCTCCCCCACCCACTGCCAGATTAACTAATCCAATTGCGTTTGTTAAAACTGAATCATGTACTTCTCGATATGTAGGCATTTCATTTGATATTGAATCTTCTAATATACTAATTGCAATGTGTAAATATTCATTAGCTCTAGGCTCCCAATTTATATCTCTTACGATCGTTTGATAATAAAAGGTTTGGGGAGCTTGAGCAGTAGCAAAATATGATAATAAAAAAATTAAAATGCTTGTTGATTGTATAAATTTCATATTAATTGATTTTTTGAATTTGATAAACTATCCTTTCGGATTTTTCTAAAATTATTTCCAGCCAATATATCCCCTGAGCCAAAGATGCTAATTCTACCATTTGATCTTCATCTGTTAAAAAGTCTGGTTTTATATATATGATATTCCCTTTAACATCTCTTATCATTATTGTTGCCGTGTTCTTGGGAATATCAAACGATATATTTAATTGATTCTGTGTTGGGTTTGGAAAAACACTGATTTTATAGCTTAAGGGAGACTCTGAAATATTGACTATTTGATAGTTGTCTTGATGAAAACCCTGGGTTAAAATAAGATCACCATTGGAAGACTGATCATATGGATCTATTGTGGGTGGGAATGTGGCAATAGCAATCTCTCCAACAGTAAACGACAAATTGTAATTATTTTGAATCCAAGTGCCCCCCACATTTGAAATGACTTGTGGACTGGTGATAAAACCCGTTTGAGACAATCCCATCTGAGAAATAAAAAATAAAGCCAGTATCGATACCCGAATCATATGTTTTAATTTTTAATAAACACCCGAGACAATACCTTGTTATTCGTTTGCATTTTAATAAAATACATGCCTCTGGTTAAATCTTTAATGTCTAATTTAATACTATTTCTTCCTGATTTATAATTTTTTGATGAAATTACTTCAATCTTCTTGCCTTTAGAATCAAACAACTCCCAATTTAACTGTTGATTAATATCTGAATTATATAATATCTCAATCAAGTCATTAGCCGGATTGGGAAATAATTCTATATCTAGAATCTCGATTTCTGATAAGTTAGTTTCTTCTTGAGCTCCTAAATATATATTTTCATCTCCCTCTTCATAGGGCACATAATATATGGGACAAAAAAACATTTCATCTGTTGTTAATTCACCCCATCCCATGTTAAAATTATTAGTGTTGTCATATGTTGCAATAGCTTCAATTCGCGAGCCTGCTGGGATGTGTTGCATATATTCTGGATAATAAAATCCCTGCCAATCAAAATCCCAATTTGGGATTTTAATTATTGGTAAAATTTCCCCACTAGGTGTTTCGGCGTATACTTCCCAAGACTTTCCCATTAAATGCGAATGTGGCAAAATCCCCAATAGGCTCCAATCTTGTGGCAACTCACAATTCATCTCTCCATAGCCCATCGTTTGACCAAATTGCTGTACGGGGCCCGGACCAAACATGTCAAGAAATGAATTTGAAAAGTTTAAACACGCTTCTATTTGTGTTTCTGTATTAGCGGGCACATCGATATCTAACCTAAGCCACATTTTCATTTGAACTTCTCGTTCAACTTCAGATGCCGGTTTTGTGAAAATATTTATAGAGGACTGATCCCATTCATCCACCGAAGATGGGGCATAATGAATCTGGCATAATAAATCTGCACCTGCTGGAATTTTCATGCCCAATTCTCCATTCCAAACCACAGGATTCATACCAGGAGCATAACCTCCTAAAAAAACATAATCATTTGGGCTCACCCCCTCAAGACTAAAACCGCCAAAAGATTCATACCCCAAAACATCTGGTGATTCTGCGTCTTGTTCCGCTCCAGTGCCTGTAACATCAACCATCATAAGCGCATGGTGAACAGCCTCTCTATTGTCTGGCCTAAATTCAATTGCTTTGATATATGTGTCTTCCGTAAAGCCAGTAGGGAAGACAAAAACTCTATAATCATCCTGATTATTTCCTTCAATGAAATACTCTTCTTCTAATTGAAACACATAGTCAGGTTCTCCTATAGAAGAGCCCTCAGTAAAAATAGGCATATCTGCTTCTAAGACTGGATCACCTTCAGGAAGGCCCTGTTTGACCCATTGACTTATTAAATTTTTTTCACTTGGTGTTAAAAATCTCTCACCCAGCATAGAATGAGAGGTGTAATCGGGATCCGGGGGCCATGGGGGCATGTAATTATTTTGTGTAACATATTCAATCATCCCCCCTAAAGATGCCACCTCTTCGTAGGAGGTGAAGCTCATTGGGCCTGACTCACCTGATCGATGACAAGATGTACATTTATTATATATAATGGATGAAATATCTTTTGTAAAAGTAATCTCCTCTGTTTGACCTAGGACTATCACACTTAATAATAATAATAATAATAAACCATGTTGTTTCATATAAATATTTATTAATAATTAATAAAGCACCCAACTGCTTCTGTTTCAAAATACGAAATATCTTCTTCATTCACAATTTGTGTCAAAATAGTTGCTAAATAATTTTCTGTAGGCAAAGACCACTGTCCCAGGGACTGATAACTATTATCTATCATTCCTCTGTATACAAGCTCCCCATTAAACTCTATAAATAACTCTGGTGTTACTATAGGTCCATAAAATTGTGTTTGAGCACCTGGCAGGTTAGATTCTGAATCAAAGTCAAGGTATAAATCAAATGGAATATCATATTTTATTTGAAAATTTTCTAATGTTAATTCTGTCGAAAACGAATTTGGTGAAAAACCTCTAAAAATAATTTCTTGACCTAAAGTATCGCAAAAATATCTATATGCGTCTCTGAGTGGACCACACATATATTGTGCAATGGGACAGTTTTCATAAATAAACACAGTAACTCTTGTGTTTGCCTTGCTACAATCCTGTAAACACTCATCTAGAGAGTTGTGGGGACCTATTTCGCTTTCAATACAACTGTATGTGTCACAAGTATATTTAGTATCTAACTCGTTACATGAAGTAAAAAATATAAGTGTGATCAAAAATATATTTAATTTGTTCATAGTTATAAAGATAATTGTTATTTGCGTTTCATGTTTATATATTTTAGAGCTAACGAGGAGATTTGAACTCCCGACCTCTTCCTTACCAAGGAAGTGCTCTACCCCTGAGCTACGTCAGCAAATATTTAATACAATTTTAAATCATCACAAATTTAATAAATTGAAGTATATTGTATGCGGGATAAAAAATATTGTGTTGTTTATGAAATTTAATAGACATGTAGAATTGGGGCCACTTAAAGAGTCTATTAAAAAAATTTTACTGCAGCGTGGGTGTAAATTAAATATTAAACAAATCGCTTGGGAACTAGATTTAAAAATTGGTGACTTTATTAAGCCCATTAAATTAGCCCTTGACCAATTAATTTCTGATAATTTAGTTACAATAGATAATAAACATAAGTTTAAATATCGGTGGCCTAAAAATGTAATTATTGGCACAATCGATATTAATAATGCTGGTAATGGATATTTGGCAACGGAGTTGTATAGTCAAGATATTTTTATACATGAAAAAAACCGTCTCAATTCATTAAATAAAGATATGGTTTCCGTGCAATTAATAAAGGGGAAAAAAAACAAATTAGAAGGACGGGTAACTAGAGTCCTGTTAAGATCAAGCACAAAATTTATTGGGGTAATTGAAGATAATGGTAAAAATGCTTTTTTTATAGCTGATAATCCAAAAGTCGGATCAGATTTTTTTATCCCTAGAGACAAATTAAACACTGCTAAAAACAAATCTCGAGTAATTATTGAATTTACAGATTGGCCAGAAACTACTGGTTGCCCATTTGGCGAGGTTGTCAAAATAATAGATGATAAAATTGATTTAAAAACTGAAATTGAAGCTAATATAGAGGTGTTTAATATCCGACACACATTCTCTGAAAAAATAGAGCAAGAATTACAAAATTTACCTATTAAGATTCAAAAAAAAGATATAAAAGAACGCAAAGACTTTAGAACAGACACAACCTTTACTATCGACCCCTCTGATGCCAAAGATTTTGATGACGCAATTTCTGTAAAATTTTTAGCAAATAATAATATTCTAATTGGCATACATATAGCTGATGTGTCACATTATGTGAAATCATCATCCGAAATTGATAAAGAGGCTTTTTTAAGATCTTTTTCTGTTTATTTTCCCGGAAAGGTAATTCCAATGCTCCCCGAAAAAATATCTAATTTACTATGCTCCCTGCGACCGCAAGAAGATAAATTAACTTTTTCGGTGGAGTTAGAAATTAGTGAATTTTCTAAAATCGAATCTGTTTGGGTAGGCCCAGCCATTATTAATTCAAATAAACGATTTAGCTATAAAGAAGCCGAAGAACAAATTTTAACTCAAATGGGTGATTATGCTTTAGAACTAGGAGCTTTAAATAAAATTGCTGAAAATTTCCGATTGAATCGAATTAAACAGGGATCAATAGATTTTGAAAGAATGGATGTGTCGTTTAATTTAAGTGAACAAGGCGAGCCAGTTAGCGTGGAAAGAAAACACCCACTGCATGCCCATAAATTAGTAGAAGAATTTATGCTTTTAGCTAATAAAATTGTAGCCGAAAAATTAAGTAATCTACAATTATCTGTTTATCGTGTACATGATTTACCTGATATACAAAAGCTGAATGATTTATCAAACTACTTACAAGCCATCAAGCCTGAGCTTAATATTCATAAATTTTCACAAAAAAATTCTGTTCAACATATAAATAAATTACTGAGAACTAATTCATCATCACTTGAAAATCTAATCCTGAGGTGTATGGCAAAAGCTAAGTATAGTACTAAAAATATTGGCCACTATGGTCTTGGTTTTTCTAAATATACACACTTTACTTCTCCTATCAGGAGATATGCCGATTTATTAATACATCGCCTCTTAAAAAAACATATTAATAATGAGAAGGTCCATTTAGTTGATCTAGAAAAAAAATGCATTCATTTTTCAAATCTAGAAAGAACCTATATAGAGGTCGAAAGAAAAACTATAAAGTTCATACAATTAAATCTACTGATGAGCTCAATTGGTAAACATTTTGAAGGTGTTATTTCTGGAATAAAAAAATGGGGTATTTATGTAGAACTTAGTGAGGGAAAAGGCGAGGGTTTAGTGCCTACAAATAATTTAACTGATGATAAATATTATTATAATGAAAATATCCACGCATTTATTGGAAATAAATACGGAAAAAAATATACCTTGGGACAAGAAGTGATTGTGGAAATAAAGGCAATTGATTTGTTTCAAAGAACAATGAGCCTTTCATTCTCCCATTAGTTTACATATGGAAAAGTATATATGTTTTTTTGTTTTGTTTTGTGGCTGTGCAAATATTGTACCGCCAACCGGTGGTGAAAAAGACACATATCCACCTGTTCTAGTTGAAGCAAGCCCATCAAACTTTACATCAAATTTTAAAGAAAATAAAATCGAGTTGCTTTTTGATGAATATATTAAAATACGCGATTTTGACAATATAAAGTTATCCCCAAAATGTGATCGACCGCCTAAAATTTTAAAAAAAGGAAAAAAAATAGAAATATACATAGACTGTACACTAGCGCCCAAAACCACATATACGCTAAATTTTGGGAATTCTATTGTGGATGTTAATGAAGGGAATCCCGTTAAAGATTTGAAATATGTTTTTTCTACGGGTGAAAAGCTTGACTCATTATGGTTGAAGGGGCACGTTAGTGAGTTTTATTTTGATAAAAAAAAGTCTAATATCTTGGTGTATTTAGCATTAATCAGTGATTCTCTTCGTTCGCCATATTACTATACATTTACAAATGATAAAGGTGAATTTATGCTTGAAAATATCAAAGCTGATAATTATAACATCCACGCTGTTGGGGATGAAAATAATAATTTAAAGTATGATCTTGGGGAGCTGGTTTCAATTCCCAAACAAATTGAAAAATTTAATTCATCTACACAAATTGGATTATTCTATGAAAAAAATGAGGGGATTAAAGATGTGGCTAACAAATATCAAAATATTATTCACTTTTACCATGAGCCCTGGGTTGACTCTATTCAGATATTAAATACAGTTGGTGTTTGGAATAATAATGAAAATGAATCATTATTTTGGTTCACTGACTCTTTAGAATATATCCATTATAGTTGGGGCTCTAAACATGATTCTATATTGATACAAAACAAGGAAAGTTTGCCTAGTTTAAAATTAATAATGCAGTCGAAACCTCACAATATTGCCAATAATAATGAGATGATAATTAAATCAAACATACCCATAAAAAACATCAATGATAATCTTTTTTCTTGGAGCCTAAGCAGTAAGCCTGTTCTACCTAATCTTGTCAATCCTTTTACAATAAAAGTGCCTTGTAATATAAATTCATTGAAGACAGAAACATTAATTATTAAAAGTCATGCCGTTGAAAGTTTTGTGGGCTCTAAAAGCGACTCTACAATCTTTGTTCTAAATCTAGATAAAGAGAAATTTGGCACATTAAATATCAAATCCAATAATAAAAATGAAAATGTTTATTTAGAACTTTTTGACGAAGACAATATAATAAGAAAACTAAAATTAAAAAGTAATCAAACTGTTCAGTGGATTCCCCCTGGGAATTATCGTTTACGCTCTTATATTGATCAAAATAATAATAATTTTTGGGACCCTGGAAAGTTAACTGATTTACTAGAAAGTGAAAGTATAAAAATATACCCGGAATTACTAAAAATCCGCGCAAATTGGGAATTAGACTTGACAATTGAAGCCCCTGAATAAAAACATATATGGTTTTTTATATGTAATTTTTTTGTTCTTTCTTTTTTTTTATATCATTTTGTGGTTAAATTTAAGCACATTTAATAATAAAAAAATGTTCACATCTATTTTAAAGAAGGTACTTATGGCTTTGTCGGGGATATTTTTAATGATCTTCTTAATGCAGCATCTAGCCATAAATTTAACCTCTCTGATTCCAGATGGCGGAAGGACCTTTAATAAAATTTCCCACTTTATGGGCTATAATCCTGTTGTGCAGTTCGTTTTACAGCCTATTTTAATGTTTGGAGTTTGTTTTCATTTTACTATGGGTATCTTCTTGGAGTATCAAAATAAAAAAGCTCGAAAATCAAAGTATGTTTACCATAAAACAAGAAGCTCGTGGATATCAAAAAACATGATAATCACGGGTCTTGTTGTACTAGCATTTCTTTTATTACATTTTTATGACTTTTGGTTGCCAGAAATGGATTATAAATATATTAGCCAAGTATTGCCAGCGGAAGACAGGTACTTTCATGAACTTCAGGAAAAGTTTCATAATGCATATAGAACAATAATTTATTGTATTTCTTTCATATTGTTAGGGCTCCATTTAAACCATGGACTTGCGTCGTCATTCCAGTCTGTTGGCGTTAGTTCAACTAGGCAACAAACACTCAAAATGATTTCTATCATATACTCATTGCTTATTTCTATCGGCTTTATCACTGTGGCAATATTTCACCATTTCTCCCACTAAAAATTTTGAAACAGCTTACAAGTGCCTGAATTTCAACAATATATATTTCTTATTTAGACCTGGACAAAATAAGACAATATTGTACACTTTTGACGCCCATTGTTTTGTTTTAAGTTTTAAATGTTTAAATTTACGTTAAAATAGACACAGATGGACAATCCAGGACAAATGCTAAGCATAAAAGAGCTCGCAGACATGCTAAATGTCTCCCAAAAAACTATACGGAGACATATTAATTCTGGAAAAATAAAGTCTGTTAAACTTGGAGGAATACATCGGATTTCAAGAGAAGAGGTCTCAGCATTGCTTGAAGTGGAGGAGATAATAGACGAAGACTTAATTAAGAATAGTACTGAACATGTATTTCCCTTTCCCAGTAAGGTTCCTGTCGGAGAATTAAAAAACAAGTGGAGCAAGCACAAGGGGACCATAAACTTGGTAAGCCCCGCTAATAAAAGAAACATTGACATAATTGTGGTTGGAACGGGCCTTGCCGGAGCTTCAGCATCTGCAACTTTAGCTGAGCTTGGCTATAACGTAAAAGCCTTCTGTTTCCAGGACTCACCAAGAAGAGCCCATTCAATAGCTGCCCAGGGAGGAATTAATGCTTCCAAAAACTATCAGGGTGATGGTGACTCTGACTATAGGCTGTTTTATGATACAATTAAGGGGGGAGACTATAGGTCAAGAGAAGCAAATGTATATAGATTGGCAGAGGTGTCTGCAAATATAATTGACCAATGTGTGGCTCAAGGGGTTCCGTTTGCAAGAGACTATGGTGGTCTTCTAGACAACCGATCTTTTGGTGGAGTTTTGGTCTCCAGAACATTTTATGCTAAGGGTCAAACTGGTCAACAACTATTACTTGGAGCATATTCTGCTCTTAATAGACAAATTAACAGAGGAAAGGTAGAAATGTTCTCAAGGCACGAGATGATGGATTTGGTTTTGGTGGACGGAAAGGCAAGAGGAATTATATCCCGAAATCTTGTTAGTGGCAAAATAGAAAGACACGGGGCCCATGCAGTGGTTATTGCTAGCGGTGGATATGGAAATGTTTTTTACTTATCAACAAACGCAATGGGAAGCAATGTGACCGCAAGCTGGAAGATTCATAAAAAAGGTGCTTTTTTTGCTAATCCTTGTTTTACGCAGATTCATCCAACCTGTATTCCGGTGTCTGGTGATCACCAATCGAAGCTTACACTGATGTCTGAGTCTCTAAGAAACGACGGTCGAATTTGGGTTCCTAAAAAAAAGGACGATGCGGAAAAAATCCGAAAAAAACAACTCAAGCCGACTGAAATTCCTGAAGACAACAGAGACTACTATCTTGAAAGAAGATACCCCGCGTTTGGAAACCTTGTCCCCAGAGATGTTGCTTCAAGAGCCGCAAAAGAGCGTTGCGACGCAGGATACGGTGTAAATAAAACGGGGCAGGCCGTTTATTTAGACTTTGCGGCCGCTATTGAAAGATATGGTCAGGAAAGAGCTATATCCACTGGTCAAGACAAAAATAACCGTGAACTAGTAAAAAAACTAGGGAAGGAAATTATCAAAGCCAAATATGGCAATTTATTTCAAATGTATGAAAAAATAGTAGATGAAAACCCGTATGAAACACCCATGCAAATTTTTCCAGCTGTCCACTACACTATGGGTGGGGTTTGGGTCGACTACAACCTTATGACGTCAATACCTGGTTGCTTTGCAATAGGCGAAGCAAACTTTTCTGACCATGGGGCTAACCGGTTGGGCGCATCAGCACTCATGCAGGGCTTAGCCGACGGATATTTTGTTTTGCCCTACACCATTGGGGACTACTTGTCAAACGACATAAAAACTGGACCAATTAAAACAGACACCCCAGAATTTAAGGAGGCAGAATCTAATGTTAGGGCTTTTATAGAAAAAATTATGTCAAATAGTAGTGGAAAATCTGTTGATTATTATCACCGAAAACTTGGCAAAATAATGTGGGATAAGTGTGGGATGTCAAGAAACGCTAAAGAACTGGAGTCTGCAATTAAAGAAATTCAAGAACTGCGTGAAGAGTTTTATTCTTGTGTTTTTGTCCCAGGCAAAGCTGAAAGTTACAATGAAGAATTGGCTAAGGCTGGTCGTGTTGCAGATTTTTTGGAACTTGGTGAACTATTTGCCAAAGATGCACTTGAAAGAAAAGAGTCTTGTGGTGGACATTTCCGAGAAGAATATCAAACTCCTGAAGGGGAGGCTCTTAGAAATGATGAAGAATATACATTTGTTTCGTGCTGGGAGCACATGGGGAAAAACAAAAGCCCCAAATTAAATAAAGAGGAGCTTAAATTTGAATCTGTTGAATTAAAATCTAGAAGTTATAAATAACATGGAATTAAAACTG
>MDSW01137662.1_pt1 | contig 13628 bp, 13 predicted proteins | sample 811171 | NCBI WGS metagenome assembly MDSW01 (sample SAMN05326641, study PRJNA326480) | marine metagenome | isolation source: seawater | place: Atlantic Ocean: North West | collected 2012 | reverse complement strand
TTACGTTATTATTTTCTATGTTTTTTTTTGCTCTTTTTAAGTTTATCAAATTTGGCTTGTATATATTTAAATAGATATTTTTCATAAATTAAATAATAATTACATTATGAAAAACATCTATTCAAATATATTCTCTTTTAATAAAAAAGTGATTAAAAAAACTATTTTTTCCCTGAAACAAAGCAAAATAGTTGGATTACCAACAGAGACTGTTTATGGTTTGGCGGGAAATGCATACTCTAGAAGAGCTGTTCAGAAGATTTTTAGTTTAAAAAAAAGATCGAAGAAAAATCCTTTAATAATACACTATGATTATCTAAAAAACGCTGAGAAGGATGTAATATTCAATGAAAGATTTTTTAAGCTTTATAAAAAATTTTGTCCTGGCCCTTTAACTTTTGTGTTAAAAAAGAAAAAAAATTCTAAGATTACTTCACTAGCAACCGCAAATTTGAATACTGTAGCAATAAGATTCCCAAGACATAAAATTATAAAAGACATACTAAAAAATATTAACTTTCCACTCGCAATGCCCAGTGCAAATCTTTCTTCCAAATTAAGTCCTATTAATGCTTTCGATGTTTTTCAAGAATTTAAAAAAAAATTACAAATTATAATAAATGGCGGAGACTCAAAAATTGGTATTGAGTCTACAGTAATTGACTTAACAAACAAGCCTAGGATATTACGGCCAGGTATTATCGAAGCTGATGAGATTAAAAAATTTTTAAAATGTAATTTATCCAAAAAAAAATCTCAGATTAGATCACCTGGTATGTTCAAAAAACATTATTACCCAGGTATTCCCGTAATCTTAAATAAAAAACCGAAAAATAAAAATCATGCTTATATTATTTTTGGAAAAGGTTACAAAAATAATGAAAATTATTTTAATTTAAGTAAAAAAGCCGACTTGAAAGAAGCAGCAACTAATTTATACAAAATAATGAAAAAAATAAGAAAAAAAGGATATAAAAAAATATTTGTGTCTAAAATTCCAAAAAAGGGTCCTGGTATAGCTATAAATGATCGTTTATCAAGGGCAGCAGATTGATGTTTATTGAAATTAAAGAATTAAAGAAAATTTACAACAAATTTTGTGCAGTAAATAATATAAATTTTCAAATAGATAAAAATAAAACTATTGGATTACTTGGGCCTAATGGTTGTGGAAAAACTACCACAATTGGAATGATGTTAGGCTTAGTATCTCCAACTAGTGGTGAGATCAAAATTGAAAATAAAAATATTAATTTATTTAACAGAGATGAAATTTTAAAAAGGTTTAATTTTGCTTCACCTTACGTAGAATTACCCAAAAAACTAACTGTTAAACAAAATCTAGAAATTTACGGAAGACTATATGGAGTTAAAAATTTAAACAAAAGAATTTATGAAATTTCAGATGATTTAAATATAAAAAATTTTTTTTATAGAAAAACAGGAGAGCTTTCATCAGGTCAAAAAAATAGGGTGTCACTTGCTAAGTCGTTAATCAATAAACCTGAAATACTTTTACTAGATGAGCCAACAGCAAGCTTGGACCCTGATATAGGTGATTTTATAAGAAGCTACATTCAAGATTACAAAACAAAAAATAAAGTTACTATTTTATTAGCATCCCACAACATGGGTGAAGTTGAGAGACTATGCGACAGCGTTATTATGATGAGAAAAGGTAAAATAATAGATCAAGGGACCTGTAAAGAACTCATAAAAAAACATGGTAGGAATAATTTAGAAGAAACATTTTTAAAATTAGCAAGGAGTGAAGATGAACTTTAATAAGATTTATGCTTTAGGCTTAAGACATCTTTATTTGATCATGAATTCTTTTCCAAGAGTTCTAGACCTAATTTATTGGCCCACAGTACAAATTTTTTTATGGGGATTTATCTCAAAATTTTTTACACTAAATTCTGAATACTACAGTAATACAGTCGGAATAATTTTAACTGCTGCTATTTTGTATGATTTTTTATTTAGAGCTAGTATAAGTTTTAATATGATGTTTTTAGAGGAAATATGGAGCAGAAACTTTACAAATTTATTTATAGCTCCTATTAAAATCAGAGAAATAATTGCAGCACTTACAATAACTGCAATAATAAGGACATTGATTGGCTTGGTGCCTGCAGTGTTAATAGCTATTCCTTTATTTGGTGTCTCTGTTCTTAAGCTTGGAATACCTCTTATTTTTTTATTACTAGCACTTTATCTGTTTGGAATTACTTTAGGTCTTTTAGTTACATCAGGACTTCTGAGATACGGACCCTCATTTGAAAATATTGCTTGGGCTAGTCTTTTTTTTTTAGCTCCGCTTGGTTGTATTTATTATCCTATTGAGATTTTACCTACGTCTCTACAAATCATAGCAAAAGCGTTACCGTTAGTTCATATTTTTGAAGAAATGAGAAGTATTTTAATGAATAATTATGTAAATTATTCCAATATTTTTAAATCAATAACAATATCAATAGTATACTTTATTTTTGGTGTAATAATTTTTTATATTTCTTATTTTGGAGCCAAAAAAAGAGGAACTTTGATGAATATGGGTGAATAAATAATGCATAAACATTTAGAAAAAATAAAAAAAAACGAAGATCAACCAAAAGTAATTAAAAATATGTTTAGTAAAGAAGAAATAAATAAGTTTATTAATTTATATAATGAGCTTCCTATTACAGTTCACAATAAAAAACAAAATGTAATAAAAAAAAGATGGCTTGTAGAATACGGTAAAGATTTAGAGCAATTATTTTATAATAAATTAAAAAATGAAATAGGAGAATTTAGATATGATAACTTAAAAAATGATGATGGAAACGATATCTTGGGTTTATTTCAAGAAAGTTATAATCCGATAGGTTTACATATCGATGGAGGATTTAATTTAGAAGATTTGATTTATAAACAGACTTTAATACCTTTAACACCGGTTGGAAGTACAGTCATATTTAAAAACAGGTTTTATGGCCAATCAACTAACTTTACCATAGATAAAAAAGAATTACAAAAGAAAGATTTAAAATATGGTCAGAATAAGAGATCATCTGAGCACTTAGGTTTATATGGCAATAAGCCTTTTGATAAAGATTTACATAAGAAGTTTATAAACCATGAAAAAATTGAAAATTTAGCGGGACTTGAGGTAGAATTGATTTATGAATGGGAAGTAGGATCTATGTTAATATTTGATAGAACCAATCTTCACTGTTCTTCTTCTGTAATTGACGGTAAAAAGATAGGTCTTACCACTTTTACAAAGAAGTAATTAGTCTAATATATGCTTAAAAGGAAATTTTTAAAATTATCAAGTAGTTTAATTAAACTTATCTTACCTGTACTTTACAAATTTTTACTTAAAACTGGAAATAATAGACGAGTAATTAATTTTCTAAATGAAAAAAGTTATTTTAGTAATAAATTTTATGATTTCTCTTTTAATATTAATAACTTTTTAAAAAGTGAAAAAATTGTAGCATTGGATGTTGGGGCTCAAGGGGGTTTTAACTCGGATAATTTTTTTCCAAAAAAATATAATTCATTTTTTAAGGAAATTTTGATTGAGCCAATAAAATCTGAGTCAAACAAACTTGAAAAAAATAAATACGTTATTAATAAAGGCTTATGGAATGCTCCAGCTGAAAAAGAACTATATATTTTAGGAAATAGACCTGGGAGTTCATCTATGTTTGAACCTCAAAATGATTTATTTGATATACATAATATAAAAAAAAAAGATTACGAAAATTATAAAGTTACAAAAGTTGAAAATATAAAATGTGATACAATTAATAACCTTTTGTCTGAACTTAATATAAGAAATCTTGACTATCTAAAAGTAGATACTCAAGGTGCTGAATTAGATATACTTAAAGGAATTGGTAGCTATCGACCTTTACTTATTAGATTAGAGGTCCATATTTTTTCAATGTATAAAAATGTTCCCAGTTGGAATAAATTATTAAATTACCTTTATGAATTAAATTACGTTGCTATTGATTTAAAAGGTATAGGAAGCCATAACACAAGACTACCAGCTGAGGCTGATATGATATTTATACCTAATTTTAATAATGATGAAGGAAAAAATGTGATATCAGACTCCAAAGAGAAATTTGTAAGTTTGTTATTAATATTTGGTCAAATAAACTTGCTTAAGATAATAACAAAAAGAATAAAATTTGATATTAGAGATTTAGAAAAAATTGAGGATTTGTACTTTCATTAATGGCAATATACGATTGTTTTCAATATTTTAATGAGGATCATATTGTAGATCTAAGAATGAATATTTTAGATAAATATGTCGACTATTTTGTAATATCTGAATCTACTAAAACTCACCAAGGTAAAAATAAAAAAATAAATTTTGATATAAAAAATTTTTCAAAATTTAAAGAAAAGATCAAATTTTTAGTAGCAGATTATAAAGAGGAAATAAAATTTACAAAACACACCGGTGGCGAGTCTATAATTGAGCAGCACCAAAGAAATAATTTAATCAATGGAGTTAAAGATGCCTCACCAGAAGACTTAATAATTCTATCTGACTCAGATGAAATACCCGATCTATCCAAAATTCATAAAATAAAAAAAAACAAAAAATTTGTCGCTTTTTCTCAAACAATGTTTATGTACAAACTTAATCTCCAAAACATTGAAGAAAGTGGATGGATTGGATCAAGAATTAGTAAAAAAAAAGATATTTCTTCAATGCAAAATTTGAGAGACTTAAAATTTAAGAATTATCCTTTTTGGCGAATAGATAAACGACATATTCAAGTTATTAATGGTGGGTGGCACTTTTCTTATTTGCATACACCAAATCAAATTCTAGAAAAAATCAAATCTTTTTCTCACGGAGAATTTAATCATGGTGATTTAAATGAAGAAAACATAGAGAAAAAAATTATAAAAAATGAAGATATTTTCGACAGAGGTTTTAAACTTAAAAAAATTAAATTAGATGAAACTTTTCCCGAATACATCATTAATAATAAAAACAAGTATTCAAAATGGATATCTTGATTTTGGTGCGCCGGATAGGACTCGAACCCATAACCTCCGGAGCCGAAATCCGGCGCTCTATCCAGTTGAAGCTACCGGCGCATTTAAAATACTTTAAATCAATTAATGAATAAAACAATCAATTTTTTAATCACTGAAGAAAATATTTCAGAAAGATTGGACTTGTATCTTTCAAAAAAAATGGAAGATTATTCCAGATCATTAATTAAAAAACTAATTAATAATGAACATGTCAAAATAAATGGAAAAATTGTTAAATTTCCGGCATTTAAAGTAAAGTTTAATAACAAAGTATCTATTGAACTTGTTTTTAAAAATGAAAAAAAATTAATTCCTAAAAATATTCATTTAGAAATCATATATGAAGACAATGACATACTTATTATTAATAAGCCAAAAGGACTTGTTGTACACCCTGGAGCTGGGAATTATGAAAATACATTGGCTAACGGCTTAGCATTTAAATATAAGAATAATTTATCTAACATTAATGGAAGTTTAAGACCTGGAATAGTCCATAGAATAGATAAAGAAACTAGTGGTCTTTTGGTCATTGCTAAAAATAATATTGCACATGCAAAACTGGGTAAACAATTTAGCGATCACACTATTAAAAGAAAATATGAGTGTTTAATATGGGGGGTCATAAGGCCATTAAATGGTAAAATCGAAACTCTTATTTCTAGAAATAAAAGAAATAGACAATTAATGACCGTAAGTGAAATTAACGGAAAAAGAGCAGTCACAAACTACAAAACTATTAAAGTTTTTAAAATTAAAGATATTCCAAAAATAAGTTTGGTGGAATGTGAGCTTGAAACTGGACGAACTCACCAAATTCGAGTGCATTTTAAATATAAAGGCTCTTCTTTACTAGGTGATAATCAGTATGGGAAAACAAATATAAAATTTAAAAAAGTTAGTAATAATTTTTTGCAAAATTTGAATAACATTAGAGGACAAGCATTGCATGCTAAGACTTTGAGCTTCATTCATCCAACAAAAAAAAAATTGGTTAATTTCAAGTCTAAATTACCAGAAGACTTTAAAAAAATGTTAAATTTTCTTAATAAATTCAGTAGTTGAAAAAAATTATTTTGTATATAAGTCTAAATTATGAATAATAATAAAGGAATAAGTAATTTACCAATACCATCGGTCGGTGGACTATCGATTTATCTTGCGCAAATAAAAAAATTTCCTATGTTAGACGCAGAGGAAGAGTACATGCTCGCAAAAAATTGGAGGGAAAATGGAAATTTACAATCAGCACATAAGTTAGTAACAAGTCATCTAAGATTAGTAGCAAAAATTGCAATGGGCTACCGGGGGTATGGCTTGCCAGTTAATGAATTAATTTCAGAGGGAAATTTAGGGTTAATGCAAGCTGTAAAAAAATATGATCCAGATAAAGGTTTTAGGCTTGCAACTTATGCGATGTGGTGGATCAAAGCTGCGATCCAAGAATATGTTCTAAGGTCATGGAGTTTAGTAAAGATGGGAACTACTACGGCGCAGAAAAAACTTTTTTTTAATTTAAAGAAAATTAAAAATCAAATAGCCCCTGATCAAGATGGAGATTTAAAAAAAGAGCAGGTAGACGAAATATCAAAAAGATTAGATGTAGATTCTGATGAAGTTATTAATATGAATAGAAGAATGATGGGCCAAGAAAAATCTCTTAATGATCCGATAAAAGTTGGTGAAACAGATGAATGGCAAGACTGGTTGGTAGATGATAGTTTAGATCAAGAGCTATTAGTTTCACAACAGCAAGAGTATAATGATAAAAAAGAATTATTAAAACATGCTATGAGTGTTTTAAATGAGAGAGAAAAGGAAATAATCGAGGCAAGAAGATTAACTGAAAATCCTGTAACTCTAGAAGAATTGAGCAAAAGATATAAAATAAGTAGAGAACGGATAAGACAAATTGAAACTAAAGCTTTTGAAAAATTGCAAAAATCTATGATAAACGCTAGTAAATCAAAAAACTTACTTGCTGCAAATTAAATTTTAAAAGGGTCTTCAACTAGAATTGTATCCTCTCTTTCGGGGCTTGTTGAAATGCTTGAAATTTTCGCCCCTATAAAATCCTCTAAAGAGTAAATATACTTTTTTGCATTTTCAGGTAAATCTGCAATGTTTCTAATCCCTTTAGTTTTAGTTTTCCATCCAGGAAATGATTTATAGATTGGTTTGATATTAAATTGATCTTCAGAGGCTGCGGGCAAGTAATTAATTTTTTTTCCATTTAATTCGTACTCAATACACATCTTAATTTCATCTAATTCATCTAAAACATCTAATTTAGTAAGAGCTATTCCGTTAATTCCTGAAATTTTTATAGTCTGTCTTACTAAAACTCCATCGAACCATCCGCACCTTCTTTTTCTAGCAGTAACAGTTCCAAACTCTTTTCCTCTTTTACCTAAATTCTCACCAATTTTATTTTTTAATTCAGTAGGAAAAGGACCGCTTCCAACTCTAGTTGTGTATGCTTTAGTAATTCCTAAAATATATCCAATTTTATCAGGTCCTGAACCTGAGCCGGTAGCTGCCATTGCTGGAACAGTGTTAGATGATGTTACATAAGGATAGGTGCCATGATCAACATCAAGAAGTATTCCCTGTGCGCCCTCAAACAAAATTTTTTTTCTTTCCTTTTTGAAATCATCTAATTTTAACCATACTGGCTTAGCAAACTTTAATATTTCGGGAGCAATTTTCATTAACTTTTTTTTTAGGTCATTTTTTTTATAAACTTTTTTTTTCAAACCTTTTCTAATTGCATTATGGTGCAATAATACATTTTCTAATCTAACGTCAAGATTGCTCTCTGACCTTAAGTCCATTACTCTAATAGATCTTCTACCAACTTTATCCTCATAACATGGGCCTATTCCTCTTCTAGTGGTCCCAATTTTTTCTTTTCCCGCAGCATCCTCTCTGATTTCATCCATTTCTTGATGAAAAGGCAGAATAAGTGATGCGGTCTCCGATATCATAAAATTTTCTGGAGTTACATTTATGCCCTGTTTTTTTATTTCTTCAATTTCATCAAGTAAAGCCCAAGGGTCTATGACTACACCATTGCCAAGAATAGATATTTTACCTTTTCTTACAATTCCAGAAGGTAATAACCTAAGTTTAAATACTTTTTTATCAATAACTAATGTATGACCAGCATTGTGTCCTCCTTGGAAGCGAACAACAATATCTGCCTCGCTTGAAAGCCAGTCAACTATCTTACCTTTTCCCTCATCCCCCCACTGGGAACCTACAACTACTACGTTTCTCATTTAAATTTTTTATTAATTTTAATTGAGTTCAAATGATTAATTGGTCCATGTCCTTTGCCGTAATTTAGATTAGATCTTATAGCTTGGTTAACATACTTAATTCCTAACTCACAGGACAACTTTAAGGGTTTTCCACATGATAAAAAAGTCGCAATAGCGCTCGATAATGTACATCCTGTGCCGTGCGTATTTCTAGTATTAATTCGAATATTCTTAAAAATTTTAAATTCTCTTCTATTATAATACAAATCTTGCACATATTTTGATTTCATATGTCCGCCTTTGATTAAAACATTTTTAACTCCAAGATTTATTAATTTTTGAGCTACTGACTTCATATCATCAATATTTTTTATCTTTATGTTACTTAATACTTCAGCCTCTGGTATATTTGGTGTTATTAAATAAGTTTTATTAATTAGTTTATACTTTAAAGTATTAATTGCTTTATTATCTATAAGTTTTTCTCCACCTTTTGCTACCATAACTGGATCTAAAATAATTTTCTTAATTTTAAAATTTTTTAGTGACTTAATGATCGATAATATTACTTTTGAAGAATTAAGCATGCCAATTTTAATAACATTAGGTTTAATATCATTGCATGTAAATTTAATTTGTTTTTCAATTTCTTGTGGTCCTATAGGAAAAACAGAATAGACACCTCTGGTATTTTGAGCTGTTACGGCGGTTATAGCTGTCATTGCATATGATCCTAATGCAGTAACAGTTTTAATGTCTGCTTGTATTCCTGCACCTCCTGAAGAGTCTGATCCAGCTATAATTAAAATTTTAGATTTTGGTTTCAATTTATTTAATAGATTTTTTTATAAGTTTTATACATTTAATTATTAGTGATTTATTATTTGACTCTGCCATGATCCTAATTTTAGGTTCAGTTCCAGATTTTCTTACAAGTATTCTTCCTCTTTGACCCATTAATTTATTCGCATTATCAATAGCTAATTTACATTTTTTTCTATCAATAACATCTTTATTTTTTACAAATACATTTTCTAAAATTTGCGGTAATGGTTTAAAAACATTCAAAAGTTCACTAGCTTTTTTTCCCTTTCTAAGTGAAAATAAAACTTCTAAAGCTACAAGTAAACCGTCTCCAGTAGTTGCAAATTTACCTAAGATTATGTGACCTGATTGCTCCCCACCTAAATTATAATTTAAGATTTTCATTTTTTCTTTAACATAACGATCACCAACTTTTGATCTATAAAACTTTATATGCTGTTGATTAAGAAATTTTTCTAAGCCGTAATTTGACATTAATGTTCCTACAACACCTCCCTTGAGAATTCTTTTATATTTCCATCTCTGAGCTATCATTGCTATAATTTGATCACCATCTATAATTTTACCTTTCTCATCACACATAATAATTCTGTCTGCGTCTCCATCAAAAGCAATTCCTATATTAGCTTTAAATTTTTTTACTTCAGATTTTAATTTAGAAGGATAAGTGGAACCACATTTATCATTTATATTTATCCCATTTGGTTTATCGCCGATAGTTTTTATTTTTGCACCTAAATCCTTCAACAGTTTTGGTGCAGCTTTGTAACAAGCACCGTTAGCGCAATCTAAAACAATTTTAAGACCCTTTAAGTTAAATTTTTTTGGAAAATTGCTTTTTAATATTTTAATGTACCTGTCGTTACCGTCTTCAAGTCGTTTAACTCTTCCAAGTAATTTTGAGTCAGTAAGCTGATTTGAATTTTTTGCATCTATTAATTTCTCAATTTTTTTTTCTATTTTGTCGGATAATTTTAAACCATCTGGTCCAAATAATTTTAGACCATTGTCATAGTAAGGATTATGTGATGCTGTTATCATAATTCCCATATTTGCTTTCATTGATTTTGTTAACATTGCTAATCCATTAGTAGGTAAAGGTCCTAGTGTAAAAACATTCATGCCACCAGAAACTAATCCTGAAACCAACGCTGGTTCTAGAGTATAACCTGATAATCTAGTATCTTTAGCAATAATTGCAGTTTGAGTATTTTTTTTTTGATTTTTAAAATATGTGCCAGACGCTAATCCAAATTTAAAAAATTTTTCACCATTAATATTACCCTTATTTACAGTCCCTCTAATGCCATCTGTGCCAAAATATTTATTTTTCATGAATTGTGTAATATTTCTTTAAATACCAAAATTCCTTGTTTTACCTCTTTTACGTTATGAACTCTAAAAATTTGCACGCCTTGTGACAATAAAAAAAGCACTGAGGCCAATGTTCCACCTATTCTGTCAATACTATCATGCTTACCAGATAATTGACTTATAAATCTTTTTTTAGAAGTTCCAATTAAAATTGGAAGTCCAAGCGAATGAAACAAAGAAATCTTAGATATTAAAGTCAAATTATGTTTCAAAGATTTACCAAAGCCAATTCCTGGATCTATTATTACTTTTTTATCAAAAAATCTATTTTTAATACTTTCTTCAAAAAAATCATAAATATCCAATAAAACATTTCTGTATTTAGGGTCTTTTTGCATTGTGTTTGGTGTGCCTTGCATATGATGTAATACTTTAGGTATTTTAAATTCTTTTAGCTTTGATAATGATTGTTTATCAAATTTAAAGCCTGAAACATCATTTATTAAATCTATATCATAATTTATACTTTTCACCATTAGCTCTGATTTTCTAGTATCTATCGATAAACAAACATTTTTATATTTTTTTTTAAAATTTTTAATAACAAATTTAATTCTTTGCCATTCTATTTTTGGATTAATAGTTTTTGAACCTGGTCTAGTAGATTCTCCTCCTACGTCAATAATTTTAGCACCATATTTGATCATTTTTGAAATATGTTCGAAAGATTTTTTTTTAGTATTATATTTACCTCCATCAGAAAAACTATCTGGAGTTTGATTTAATATTCCCATTATGGAAGGTTCAGAAAAATTTACTTTATATAAAAAATTTTTACGTTTTGAGGTAATTTTTCCTATGTCTTTTTTTATTTTTGTTTTTTCAGATTTTCTGAGATTTTTAATATCTTTGATATGTACTAATTTGCTTTTTACCTGATTATTCTCTCTTGAAATTATTTCAATGTAATTAAAAGCTATATTTTTTTGACCACAAAGTGAATAGGCTTCTCTTTTTTTTAATAAAAATTTTGCACGACTACCATAAATAAAATTACACGCTCTAGTGTAATATTTTATCATGTTTTATCTAAATTGCAGGTTTTGGTTTTAATCCAAGTGAGCCTAAAGCAGATGATGTCTTACCATCATCGTTTTCTTCTTCTTTAAATGATCTTGTTGGTTTAACATTTTTTAGTATTAAATCTCTTATTTCGTCTCCTGATAAAGTCTCATAAATCAGTAATGCTTTAGCAATCTTGTGTAGATCGTCTATTTTTTGGCTCAGAATTTTTCTAGCTCTCTCATAACCTTTATCAACTATTTTTTTTACCTCTGCATCAATTTTTTTAGCAGTTTCTTCAGACATATTTTGTTGTTTAGTTACCGACCTACCTAAAAAAACTTCCTCTTCATTTTCGCCATATGCAATTGTGCCTAGTTCTGTACTCATGCCATACTTAGTGACCATATTTTTTGCCATCTTTGTAACCATATCTATATCAGACGAGGCGCCAGACGTTACCTTATCATGGCCAAAAATTAATTCTTCAGCAATTCTTCCCCCCATAGCAACTGCAATATCTGCGTGCATTTTTTCTCTTGAAATAGAAAGCTGATCTCTTTCAGGAAGTCGCATAACCATTCCTAATGCTCTGCCTCTAGGAATAATTGTAGCTTTATGTATTGGATCGGAAGCTTGTTCATTTAAAGCTACTATTGCATGACCTCCCTCATGATATGCAGTTAATTTTTTTTCGTCTTCTGACATTACCATAGATCTTCTCTCGGCTCCCATCATCACCTTATCTTTAGCTTCCTCTATATCAGACATCGTGACAACTCTTTTATTTTTTCTAGCAGCAAGCAAGGCAGACTCATTTATTAAATTAGCTAAATCCGCACCCGAAAACCCTGGCGTGCCTCTAGCAATAGTTCTCAACTTAACATCTGGACCTGTATTAACTTTTTTTACATGAACTTTTAAAATAGCTTCTCTACCAATTATATCTGGATTTCCAACTACAACCTGTCTGTCAAATCTTCCGGGTCTAAGTAAAGCTGGATCTAATACATCAGGTCTATTTGTTGCCGCGATTAAAATTATTCCTTCATTAGTGTCAAAACCATCCATCTCAACGAGAAGCTGATTTAAAGTTTGCTCTCTCTCATCATTTCCGCCACCTAAACCTGCACCTCTACTTCTCCCGACTGCATCGATTTCATCGATAAAAATTATACATGGAGAATGTTTTTTACCTTGTTCAAACATATCTCTCACTCTTGATGCACCAACACCTACAAACATTTCAACAAAGTCGGAACCAGATATTGAAAAGAATGGAACGTTAGCTTCACCTGCAATCGCTTTTGCTAATAAAGTTTTACCTGTCCCAGGTGGTCCAATTAGTAGAGCACCTTTTGGAATTTTACCACCTAAACGACTAAACTTCTTAGGATCTTTTAGAAATTCAACAATTTCCTCGACTTCTTCTTTTGCTTCTTCTACTCCAGCAACATCATTAAAGGTTACTTTGCCTTGAGACTCATTTAGCAGTTTAGCTTTTGATCTTCCAAATCCCATTGCTCCACCTTTACCGCCCTGCATTTGTCTCATAAAGAAAATCCATACTCCTATTAGTAAAAGCATTGGAAACCAAGAAAGTAAAATTCCTAACAAGGAAGGCATTTTATCTTCTTGAGGTGACGCAATAATACTTACTCCGTTGGAGGAAAGTTTATTCACCAGTTCTGGGTAATTAGGAGAATAAGTATTAAAATTCTTCCCGTCTGACAGTACACCCGAAATATTGTTACCTTGGATTTTTACTTCAACTACTCTTCCTGCATCAACCTCATCCAAAAAATTTGAGAATGGTAAATTGCTGGTATTTGCGTTTACCTTATTCGGGTCTTGAAACATGTTAAACAGTCCTACTGACAATAAGACAATTATGACCCACATAACTACGTTTTTTAAATTCATAATATCTAAATAATCATTAATATTTTTTTAACAAGTATATTTTAATATTAATTTAGCTGTAAATAAGACAAATTAATCCTATTTTCCGATAAATATTACCTTTTTTCAACTATTAAGCATAATTTATCTTTTTTTATATAAAAAATACATCCTCCGAGAGTGTGTTTTTTAAATTTTTTTGCT
>MDSW01221132.1_pt1 | contig 13630 bp, 7 predicted proteins | sample 811171 | NCBI WGS metagenome assembly MDSW01 (sample SAMN05326641, study PRJNA326480) | marine metagenome | isolation source: seawater | place: Atlantic Ocean: North West | collected 2012 | reverse complement strand
CTTTGCGGAGCTTGGTGCCGGCACGCAATTTGCGGAATCGTCCACTGCCATTGTTCCCGCGCCAGAAAAGCGCACGCTGTCGGACACTGACGACGACGATTTTAGTGAAGACGACGCTTGGGGTCGGCGCGAGCTATTGCAGATTGCGTACAAGAAGCCAAAGGTTGAGGAACCGAGGGACGAAGAGGAGGAGACCGTCTACGACGACTCGGACCGCGAAATGGCCACGGATTCCGAATTCGCCGCGCTTGAAGAAGAATTGCCCGAACCGTGCATCGAGACGTCTGACAAGTTCATTGAGCGGGAGTTTTCGAAAATCGCCAAGATCACGCCAAAACAGCTTGATTACATGGACGACATACTGAACAAGCAAAAGCAGGCCGAGTACGACAAGGGCAACATTTTCTGGAACGTCAAGCCCATTCTGTTGCGCCGCGTCGCTCCGATTATCAACGATCCAGACAACAACCGTCAAATGTCGACGTCACAGACGTACCACTGGATCGACAAGACCTTTGCAAACATGTCAGACGCCGAGTTTAACGGCGGCTATTTTGGACTGGAAGTTTACTACGAACGCAACCCAAACCCTAATTCTAAAAAGCGATACCGTCCAATCATGCCAGCGGGGGTGAGGCCTTACTCAATCGACCACGTTCTGGCCCAGTTCTTCAGTCCCTTTGACCATCCCCGCTTCTACTGCGTGCTGCCTTCGGGAGGTCTCAACTCCACGCTCAACAACAAAGGCATCGTGTGGCGGACGTCCACCGTCATCGGTATTAGCTCTTCGGAGCTGAGGGCAATCAACAATGACATGAAAAAAATCAAGGCCGAACTCAGGGCCTACATGCCCGACATTTACGCCAAACTGCCCAAGGTCCGCGACACCCGCTTGTTTTGACCCGTCATTCGCCGCGCGTGACGACTTGCGCAGCACACTCGGCAAATAGCTTGGACGCATCTAGTTCTTGTTGGGTGTGTGTGTGTGCTTTGCTGTAGGCAATCCTTTTTTCCTTCATGTATTCAATGGCGACGCGGCAACCGCGGCCGCGCCGTTTCTTGGTCTCCGGTTTTGAAATGTTGAGGCACAGCGGCTTGACCAAATCTAGATTGGCCGCAAAGGCTGCACGCTGCAACTTGCACATGATCAGCTTGTCCTTGCGCGTTCCAAACGCCGCTTCGTCGCCGTCCACCCCGATGCAGCTGCACGCCTTCGACGTGCGGTCTTTTCCTCCCTGCGTGAGAATGTCCGGTGCCGACGACGCGCGGTAGCACAGCTGGCCTTCGTTGCGCTTGTACTGAATCACCACATCCGACACGCAGTCGTAACCCATGAGCAACGCAAGAAGCTGCTGCCAGCCCATGGGCATCAAGCCTATGACAGACCCGCGCGCATGGACATAGTTGCCGTCTTCGCCATCTCGGCCCACAAACACCGGGTTCAAGTGCTCGGGCATGATCATCGTCGGCGACCGAACGCCCGCAAGCGGAGACGGCTCCAGCGGCGCCCGTGCGCCGTCTTCTGAGTGGACGCACCACACGCCGCGAATCGCGCGCTCCAACGCCGCCGCCATGGCGTCAATATCGGCGACCGAATTGTCAAACGTGCCGTCCCGCTCCAAGAGGAGCTCGAGCAGCGGAGCCAGCTCGCACCAGGCGCCCCGCTCGGCAGCCGAACGGTCAAAGCGCGTCCAGTATTCCTGTGCCTCCATCAACCACTCGTCCTCTTGCGCATTGTTGCCCGCAAACAGCCCTGGCAGAGTTTGATCGCCCGCTGTGGTGTGCATGCGCGCGGGAGCGCGCGCGTAGGCCTCGTGAATTACCGGACTGTTGATCAGCACGTCTTTGGGGTACATGGCGTTCAAAACGACGCAGGCTTCCGCGGCCGTGCGGTAAGTTGCCCCCAATGGCAACTTGCAAGGCGTAGTGCTTGTGGTCGTCACGTTGTGGAAGCTGCGCAGAAGCTGGCGCAAGAAGGCGACTTCCTCGCGAGGTTGAGACACGGACGCGCTCGTGCCGGTGTGACACAGATACTCCGACCGCGCCAGTTGAGCGAGCGTTGCCGCCGCTCCGAAGAATGTCGTCACGTAAAACTGGGCTTGCCCAAACGGGTTGTCGCTGGGCGCTGTAACCCCCGGCCGAGACAAAAAGGGCTCCCTTAAGATGGACACTTCGGCAAGCGTTGAGTCGACTTGGAAGGCGCGGCCGTCAGCGCCCAAGGCGTCGCTGGGATTTCGAAAGCGCGCGGCCGACGTCAGGGTCGCGCCTTCTGCGACGTGCGTTGGCAACCGTTCCGAGTATGGACCAAACGGCAGGCATTGCAGGTTTGGCACCGCGGGCTCGGAACCGCGCCCGAGCCACTCGCTCGTCCGTTCCATGGCGGCAGTGTACGTGTCCAAGTAGCTGTGCAGTCCTGGGATGGTGAGGTGCGGAACGCCCCGCACCTCGCGCGGAATGGCCGCGTACTCCGTGTCAGAAACGGCCATGTAGTGCTTTTCCGCAAACGCCGCGCACCACTCGTCCACCTGCACTTGGTCCAGCAGCAATTTACCATGATTCCTACGACACGTGATGCAAGAGGGGTCAGCGCAAGAGCTCATGGAAGAGGAGTGTCTCAAGCTTGTCTGTTGCGTCCCATGTTGGCAGTCCTGTTGCAACTCAATGTTCGACAGCTGCTGCAATTGGACTACAAGCACCAAGACTAAGACAAGTCGCAATTCCGTGCCACCTACTCCGCCTAATTCGGTTCGAAGCATGCCCATGCTGCGATTGGCGGACGCCAGTCCAGTGCCGCAAGCGGTTTCACGAGATGACAGAATCTAAGAACTTGGGGTGTCAGGGTTTGACTAATGTGTGTAGAGAGCGCACCGTTTGTCGGCTGTTAAAGAACTAGCTCCAAGACCAATCCCTCCGCTCGTCCCAATGTCAAAGCCTCCTTGGTACGTTCCCGACCACGGCGTCGTTTCAAAGCTGCGCGGCACGTTTGAAATCCCAGCACGGTGAACTTGCCAAATTGTCAGTAGCATGCGCACGTTCATGTCGTTGACCAGAACGCGCTTGGAGGACGCAATGGAGGTGCGTAGGTAGCCGGCCGTCACGGCCGTAGTGACGTCGTTGATCTCGCTTGCGCGCGCGGCGGCCGCAAAGGTCAAAGCGCTGCGCTCTGCGCGAAGCGTCGCGGCAAAGTCCCATTCGCGATGCGTCAATGCTGCCACTATGCGTGCGGAGTACATGTCGACCAGGTCGACGACTCGAACGACACCGTCGCCACAGACGGTGAACGAAAGGGCCATGCGTCGCAGGTTGGCGTCCGTGCGCGAATTCAAAGGCTCGCATTCTGAATCCAATGCTTCAGCCTTGACGTCGGTGATCACCAGCAGTCCAGACGGTTTGTCAAACTCGTCGACGGCCGCTTCCGAAAGCTCTTGCGCTTCCGCCACTCCGCACATGTGCCTGCACGGGTCGCCGCGGTGCGACTTGCCCTTCATCAAAACTCGCACCGACTCGTTGGCGTAGAGTGCTAGTGTAAGGTTTGACGCTGGTGTTGCAAACGGTTCTGCAATGCGCCGAGTGGCCAGAGTTTCGTTGCTCAGCAGTGCGCACGATTCTGTGTCGGTTCGTGGAGAAAAGTCGCCCTGGCGCGCCGCCGCCGCCAGGGCGTCAGACACGGCGGCGGCGGCAATCTTGCCGGCGTCGGTTGCGGATTGGGGAACGACGATGCGCGCTCGGACTACGACAAAGGACCGTGCGACCCCTGTGAGCGGAAGCGGCAGGGCGCCGTCGGATGCGTTGACCGCGCTCTTGTTCTTTATGTTTTCAAAGTTGCGGTGAAGTCTTGCGCGAGACGCATACGTGATGTTTCCGGCGGCGATGGCCTGAAGATGCTCCTGTGATTCCGTCACCCCCGGCAACAGGCGCGCGTCGGTGGTGACGGGTGTCGTGTTTTTGATGGCGACGCTCCAGACACAGCTTTGATGGTTGGAGGCGCCGGCTCGTGGCTGGGCAAGGTAGCTGGCCAAGCAGCAGTGAATTGTTGTATTTTCAGCGTCAGCTCCGGAGCGAATCATTCCGACGTGCAAGTCGATGGTGTTCTTCGAGGTGCGCTTTCTCCATGCCACGATTTGCGGCACGGCATCGGGCCCTGTCACCACAAGGTTTGCTATCGCAGCCGCCGACTTGACGGCGTTTTCCGTGGACAGAGCAATGAGCAGAGAGTTTTCTGGCCGGCTTCCATCCGCCGCGAGTTGGTCAGTCAGCGAATCCACCGCGGCTGCGCTGGCTTCGGCACGAGACTGCGTGATGAGCGTTTTGAGTACCGTGCAATACTTGGAACTAAACGCCGCGTCCCAATACTCACAGAAGGTGATTCCGGCCGACTGTAGCTGTGCAGCTGTACCACACGTGGAGCCACTACCAGCGCCGCTGTTGCTGGCCCGCTTTCGTTTTGCAGACAACGCCGAGCCTCCTTTTGACAATGCGGATGCCGCCGCCGGTGTCGCTATAGACGATGCCGGAGACGTCGTCATTGACTCTGGGCAGTAATCTTCGTAGTCGCCCTGTTTTACCATGGGTTGCAAGTGCAGTGTGGCGAGTTGCTGCTGCCGCTTTGCCTCTGCCGTCTCTTCAAGCCTCGCGCGGTGCGTCACCTCCGAACGCCCGTACGCCGTAAACACCACTGCGGCCGCAACCTCCAAATCGGATATCGACGCGTTTGAAATCAGGGGACGAAGCCGCGGATCCGAAATCATGTACACCAGCAGCACCCACGATGCCCAAACGTTGACACCGTCGGCATTGTCAACCACCGAACGGCAAATCGACTGCACCGATTTGGAGTGTTGGGCCGGTGGCAACCAGCGCTGAATGCCGCCAAATTCGAGCTCATCCTGTGCAAAAATCTTCATCGTGTCCAGGAAGGAGTGAGCACAAAGCCGAGTGGGCAAGGCTTGAGGTAAGAGCCGCGCGCTGGAAGTCATGATGAAGTGGCTCTTTGGTCGTTGTGCTCCAACGCTCACCAACTTTGCTGGGCTCAAAGCCGACGTTGCGGCAGGATCACGAACCGCCTCGTGCTTCAAACTCTCGTGTTTGGCGACGCCAAGGGACAGCGCAACGACCGCAGCTTGTCCGGACCACGCCGAGTACATCTCGCCCAGGTTGAGCCGGGGCGTTTGCTGCGAACCTGCTGCGCCAACGGGCTTGTCCACAATGGAATTGCGCACCGAATTAGAGCGCAAACCTGCAGCCGCGAGCTGAGCCCCGACCAATGGAAGCACGCATTGGTAAGAAAGGTACGTCGGCTCGCGAGCGGCCGCCTCAATAGATCTCGAGTGCAAGGAAAAGACGTGCGAAAGTGTAGCTGTAGGCCGCGCCGGAACGCTCGCATCAAACTCGCCCGTTGCCCTGACGAGCACTATTTCCGTGCTCCTGGACGACGGCCCACTGCCAGTACCGCTCCGAGCGCAAGAGGATGATGAAGCTGAAGACGTTCCCGCTCCACCGCCCCCATTTGAGTAGCCGCCTCCGGCCGCATTTAGGGCAGACGCGTACGCCGTTGGAGCAAGACGAGTTACCCTTTGCAAACTCCTTGTTGATGGTTTCTCGGCGCAATCGCTCGGTTCGTCCAATTTCGTGCTGTCGAGCCGTCCTTCTAGTACATCGGCACATTGGGTGATTTTGAGCCATGCCATTTTCTGCGCCTCAACAGACGGCTCGGGCGGCCGCGCGGCGCGGGAAGCCCGCCTTGTGCTTGCAAAGAAATATTTGGTGTCTGCCCCTCCCATGACCGCCCCTTCAGTGTCCGTTGGCACGACGACAAGTCGCGTTTCAGGCTCTTCCACCGGAAGCTCCATTTTATTGCCAATGTGTCGCACGCGCAGTATACTGCTGTCCTGTGAAGATGTGTGGTTTTTTTTAAAACTGTAGAGCTACGTGTCACACCTAAAACTTGCACGCGCTTCTTCCGTTATGGTGCGGGTGGGGAAGGAGATGGCCACGCGTAGGGTCCGGCGGTCCCGGCGTCGAAAAAGGTCATGCCGAAGACGGCATGAGCCGTGTAAAGCCCGAACGCGCCCTTGGACCAAGTGTCCAAGAGTCCGTAAGACAGGTCCTTGAAGATGGAAAGAAGCTCGGGAACGTCTTCAGATTTGTAAACGTTGCGTACAACGATTGAAATCAGAGACACAATTGGATACCCAATCCAAATGAAGAAGAATGACCGAAACATTGCCATGTTCTTCATGTGGTAACTGGCGTTGGTAAAGTCCACTATGAGGAAGAGGAAGCACAAAAAGCTAAGCAACCACGGAACGACGCCACCAAAAATGTTGATCATCATGCGCTTGTCCCACTTGGTGATTTCGTCCGTGCCAAGGCGCGCGATTGCGCCAAGCAGCGTCATTGCCACCGCCGTCACGACAGCCGATTCAACGTCCATGAAGAAGTTGCGGTGTGCTGGGAATGGGTCCGTGTTAATCAGAAAGTAAATCTTTCTCACGAGGAACATCAAAGTGATCGTCCAGTCCGAGTACCGAGCGGCGTCGACGGCAAACTCGACCGAAACCTCTGGCCAAACCGCGTCGCGTTTTCGTAGATTGCTGATGAGGTAGTAGTGCATGGCCGCGATCAGGTTGATCACAACGGAGAGCCCGGTTGATACCTTGTGATTCATGTCGTCAGTGGCCAAAAACGCCAGCAGGGAAAAGACGGCAACGGAGAAGAGGAAGAACCCAATGGCCTGTGTGATGAATATCCTAGCAACGACTCTCATGTGCAGAAAAATCTGGTTTTCGGCATAGTAGTCTTCAAGGGCCTCGTCGTACGCCTCTTTGGCAGTTAGGTCTTGTTGTTTGTCTTTGGACAAGTCAGCAGGCTTGATTGGTTCTTGCCAAATACTGTGACCGGTACTGGCAACGCCAGAAGGATTGAAATACCCCTGACGCTTACGAGGCATCATTCCCCACGACTACTCTCAGACCCACACCTGTTGCTTACACCAAACGAGATATGTTCTCCTCCACAAATTCGCGCACCGAGGCACGAATGTTGACCGAGCTCCTTGCCTCCTTGATCTTGCCCACCAACTTGTTGAGCTCCTTGCGCTTTGGTGGCGAACCCGTATCAAAGCGGGTGTTCTTCATGCTTGACTTGAGCAGCGAGACCAAATCCTTTTCGTCAGGCGCTTCGAGCTCCAACAACTTGATCGCCGAGTGCGCAACAAGCCGCGCCACGTCGCCGTCGCCATTGTCCACAACAACGACAACCGCGCCCTTTTTGAGAGAAAGCAGTCGCGCGCAAGTGGCAGTGACTTGGCCGATTGAAGTGTCGTAGCAGTGCTCTGCAAACAGCGATTCCAGCATATAACGCGTCAGGTCGTCGTTGTTTTGACAGCCAAACGGTTCGTTGCCCCACGCTGGGACAATATTCGATCCATCGGGCAAGCGGTCAGGCATCTTGTCCAGAGACAACTTGTCAAGCATGACGATGGTAGGCGGGCCCAAGTTATAGTCTTCCAAAAACGACATGACGCGCTCACAATGCTCTCCAGCAGCACAGGCGCCCAAAAAGGGCGAGGTCTTCTTGTTTGCCTGGGTCTTCTGGCGTTTGGGAAGAACACCCGCGCCTTCGTCGTCGTCCGACTGGTCGCTCATACTTGATGTTTCAGCGTCGAATGCCGCTTTTCTTCTTGACTACACTTCATCCGGTCTCGTGTGGAACTTGTGGTGCGGCATATTGTGCCACGCGTGGCTGACGCGCGCGGGTGTCGCACACCTATGGATTCCTTATATAGTTTAAACTTTGCGCGCCAACTAACCCCGCCGCGATTCCGCACAAAGGGTGCTAAGCAGCCAACCATGCTGGCCTCGCTAAACTCAACGGCTGGCTTGGGCGACTGCGAGCAGCAGTCGCCTGACATTGACCACACCCGTCCCAAGTCCATGTCCACTGTTCCGGAGGTCACGCTCATCTCCTTGGAATCGATCATCGGAGCGGGAAAGTCGACGCAGCTGGACCAGCTGAAACGAATCTACGCCGGCAACCAGAACGTTGTATTTATTGACGAACCCGTTGACGAATGGGAGAGTTACGGGTTTGTAGACGCCATGTACGACCGAGCGCTCAATTCCTCGCTCTTCCAGATGATTGCCCTCGTCTCAAGGGTCACCAAGATTACCGACGCCATCCTCGCCGGCGCCAGATTTGTTATTTCGGAGCGCTCGCCGTGGTCCGACTACATTGTCTTTGCAGGGGCCAATCTGCACGGCATCGAGCTCACGGCCTACCGGTACGCCTTTGCAAACATGCAGAGAGTCCTGGAGAAGCACGCCAAGCTCTCGTTTGCAATGGTATATTTGGAGGTGGACGCCCAAGAGGCGACCACTCGCATGAACAAGCGCGGGCGCGAATCGGAGGTGGGCAAGACATCCCTGGGCGACGAAGACCGCGTGCCGATTGAGTACCAAGAGCTTCTGCAGCGCAAGCACGAAGAATTATTGATGACCATCGCACACTTCAACCTTGCTTCCCAAGTGATGGCGCATGCCGGCTTGCCGTGCGACCCGGACCGCAAACACCGGATGATCTCGCAGAGCTACACGGTGGACGGGATGCAAGACAAGGCGCAGATCACAGAAGACCTAAAGGACATCGTGGACGCGCAGCTGGCACGCGTCAACCCCAAGGCGTGCTGTGATGCGGCGGAAAAGGCCGCTTGCGTCCTCACCACCGGACAGGAGTTTTGCGTTGCCTGAGGTGTTTGCGTTTCACAAGCTCGTGTTTTATTAATGCTCTTAGACATCCACACCGAAGAAAATCTCCGCGGGAGTCACCCACAGGCCACCCGTGGCCGTGACCGCGTCCAGCATCGCGCCCGTCCCGGCATACTTGCCCGTGTGCATGGCAATCTTGTTGTCGGCGGCGTACGGGAAGACCAGGCGCGCCAGCTCGGGCAGCGCCGCGTCCCTCGTCCCAACGTCGACAAACACAAACTTGCGCTCGTCCACTCTGCAGCTGGTTCGCAGCTCGGCCCGGCCCCAATGTTGTTGAAAAAAGGTAATTAGATTGCTGACGAGCTCTTCCAGCTGCTTCTGTACGGTGACGCCCGCCTTGACCGGAGACCGCAGCTTGAAGACAAACTCGCAGTTCTTAATCCCCAACAAGTGCACGAGGCCCAACCCCAACAGCGCGCTGTCGTAAGGCGGCGTCATGGCGTTTGCGTCGTCCAAATGCATGATGCCATTGTACGCTTCCTTGTGCGTTTCATACCAGCCGCCGCAGACCATTGAGCAACCATCAAGTTGCAGCGACATGCAAGCGGCAGAGCAGTCGTGCGGATCGCGGTGCACCTCTCTCCCAAGCAGTCCACAGCACGCATCCTTCATTGGCATCTCTCGCATTGGATCGCGGAGCACGGCGTCCTCGTCAAAAAACCTCCAGACCAAGCCAAGCCCGTAGTCTCTTCGCGCCGAACCGACAAAGAGCACGCGCAACGGCGCCGCGTCGTCCATCCACCCCGTCAGGTCCATACGGGCCTGCTCAATTCGGTACAGATGCTTCTGGACGACCACGTTTGAAGGGAGCATCTTGCTGAGGTCAAACACGACGCTGACCATAACGTATTTTGATTCGCCCGCAATGGCCGCGGCGTCAAAGCGCCGTCGGATTGTCTCGTAATCCCACCTTTCCAATTTGAGCGGCAGTCCTTGCGCGTACCGAGTCATGTCGACGACCTCCGCGTAGACCACCGCGTACGACGACGGCTTGCCGCTCGCGCCGGAATTGCCGTGGCACGAAGCCCCAAACCAGCCTCCGAGCGTGATATCTTGTATGGAAGGCGTCGACCAGAACGTCTTGCGATACAACCTTCCTTTCAGCTTGCTTACGACCTCTTGAATGGTCGTGCCTGCAAGGAACTTGACCTGACCGTCCCGAATGGACGCATCGTAAACCTGACCCGTCATCTTGTGCATGTAGATGCACGGGACTCGGACCGTCACGTGCGCCGTCCAAAACCCCCACCCGCCGCCCACAATCGTTGGTGCCACCCCTTTGCAGTGTTCAATCGCCGTTAGGAGCTCGCGCTCCGTTGTTGGGCATTCTCCGCCGCACATGCGCAGCGTCAACTGACCCGCGCGAAAGCCAGGGTCCGTCCACGCCCCCGCGCGCAAACCCGCTGCCAGCAACGCAATGGCAAACAGGCCCCAGCCAAGAAGACTCGCTTCCAAGACGATCAAAACAATCCCAGCAACGCCGCAGCCCACCGCAACTAAACTCAACACAAACCCACTAGACAGCACCAAGAAACTTGTAAAGGGGCTCTGCCCCGGTCCGGTCCGCATGGCCAAGCGCGCTTACTTTGCAACGCAAAAAGCAACAATATCTGGTTAGAGTTTGCACCCGCGGCTGCACTGGCAGCAGTCAAGGCCCCGCTCTTCGCAAAAGGAACTGCCGTCCTTGCAGATTGGGTGCACGTCGCCGTACCAGCTGCCGCGATTGCAGACGCCCCCTAGCGCGCGTATGCCGCACGTGCCCTCCTCCGGGTCGGTGCTGCGCCGCGGAAAGACCGGCACCCAGGGAAACTGCAGTATGGACTCAAACAGCAAAATCAGCGTAAGATTTGATTCGTCCAACATGCACATGCGGCTGAGACCGTATGCTTGGCAATTGGCGTACGCGTTCCACTCCTTGAGGCTGAGCTCCCTGTCCTTTGTCGGATCTGCATTCTTTGTCATCGTCGTGCCCAAGTCGCAAAGGTCGTGCATGCGGAGCGCAAACGCAAAGCGCATGTGCCTAGGCCACCCGTGGATATAATCCACGGGTTCGGGCGCCGAAAAGCTCAAGTACACGACCAGATCCCGACAAGCCAGCTTTTCGGGTGGAGGTCCGGACCTTGTCGTCGACGGCATCCACGCCACATTTTTCACGTCCAAGCTGGCGTCCTTATGGTATCTGTTGTGGCGACAGATGGCCGCCAAAAACCAGCGAAGCAGCAGCTGCGGATGCGTCGGGCCCATTGCAGGATAGCCGGCGATTGTCTTAATTCGGTCGTCATCCGAAAGCGGCGGCGAGCCGGAGTTGAATACAATGTACTTGTGCGCAATGCGGCGCAGCGCCTTGTGCCTGTCGTCGATCTTAAGGACGTGATCTTCACCCGGTTCGACTGTATGAACCCATGCCGCGCCAATCAATGCCTCGACGGTCTGAAAGTATTCAATCATGGCTTCGTCCGTGCCAAACTTTTCATTGTACTGCGTCGCTGCCATGGTACCGAGGTACCGGGCGTTGCTCTCGTCCGGATCCCATATTTTCAACAGCGGTAGCAGCGGCGCGTACATCGACAGGTGGTCGTGATTCGCCTTGGACTTTGGGCAGGTTGTGTAATCCAGCTTGTAACATGCATGGTAAAACGCGCGGTTCTCGTCGCGAATCATGATGGAATGGTCTCCGTAGCGACCCGGCAGGCTTGCGTTCAACAAGGAAACGCGACGCTTGAGCTCCAGTTTGCGCCATTGTTCGACCAAGTCGGGAGATGCCCATTGCAGAAACGGCCACTGCACGGCCTTTTGCATAAACTCGGCGCGGGATAGTCCGAACAAGCTGGCCCACGAGTGGTTTGAGCCTTCCTCCGTCTCAAAGAGCGTCAAGGTGACCGTCAAAAGATTGCGCGTGTTGTGAGACTGGTCTGTGCACGCGCAGTGCGCGCGCGCGCCGGGCGCTGCAGCCAGCGCGGCCAGACGTTGGTTGTACAGACCGGCAACCGTTCTTTGAATTCTTGAATTGGGAGACGCACTTCCGTAGAGCATGTGCAGCAACCTTGCACTGCTGAGTTTGCAAGCATTGTCTGAGTCAAACAGGACAAAGGCCTTGACTTCCGATCCTATCTTTTGAATGCAAAGCGTCGCCGTGTCGTCTTCGCTCGTATAAGGAAGAGTGGTTTCTACGCACCAGTTGCAAAGCATGCACGGCGACCCGTCGGCCGTCTCACGGACCGGCTCACATACGGCGGCCATCGACGCAGTGACGCATGCGCCGTCGGCTGGAATCACACTGCGTCCAACGCGAAAGTCCCGCCCGCCCTCCACTTCAGGCCACGGACCCAAGTTGTAATTTGCGTTGTCGTCGCCAAAGGCTGTGCCGTATCCGTCGCCTCCGGAGCGCAACATCATCTGCGCGCGGTCCTTGTGCACGCAACACCGGGTGCCGCGCGGACAGCAGCGGCAGCGGCGGTGCAGCGTGTCCCAAAGCTGGCGCTCGTTGATTGGCATCATCAGTCCCGCGAGTTTGCTCACCCATGAGCGCGGCCACACCAAGTGCTTTGCAAAAAAGCTTTTCATTGCCTCTTGTTCCGTAATGGGCGTCACTGGCGTGCCAATGTGTCGAAATGGGTACTCAAAGAGCGCTTGGAGCAGCGGGACGTGCTTGGCGCCCTCTGCGTCCCTGGACCACGCACGCACCAGGTTGGTTCGCTCCGTTGCAGGGTCGGGATGACTTTCCGACGGCAGCGTGCCCACGTACACTTCGGGCTCCGTCCTGAGAAAGGCGCGAGCGGCGCGAGCGTGCGCCGCGCCGCGATCGCGCAGCTGCGCGACGAGCGTCTCAAAGCAGCGCTTCCCCGCCACGGCCCAGGTTTTGCAGACGCGACGGCGCGTCACAATGTTGCGCAGCACGCCGCGCAGCCAAGAGCGAACCGCGTCTGCAACATTAAAGTCGCTCAACGCGTTTGCCCAAGGCCGCTCGTCCAATAGGACGCGAAGGAGTTGGTCCAGAGGGACTTCGGCGACTTCGTTGGAGCAGGCGGTTGCGTACGGCGGTCTATGCGGATGCCAGTCGCCGAGCCCCCAGGGCATCAGCTCTTCTAGCAGGTCGGCGGAGGCAAACACGGCCTCGCGGGCCGACATGGTGTGTGTGTGTGTGTGTCTTTTTCTCTTTGATCTGACATTCTATACCAACACGCACCACTTGCGCTAGCCTCTGCTCATGGGCACCACGCGTGGGGGCTATTGAGCGTCTCCGCCGTCGCCGGAGGAGGGGGGAAAAACAAAACTCCTTCTAGTAGTAGTAGTCACTCACCACCCCCGTTTGCCCCTGCCTCGTCATGTGCTGCTAACAACCTCAGAGTCTCAAGGGCGTACGCCGCTTACTCTTCTCAAACTTTAGGCTTGACCGTTTTGCTGGCTCAGTCTTTTGCCTGCTTGCGCAGGTCTCCGGCGACGTCATCATCCTTGAAGAAGCGGTGCGGCCCTAGAACACTTTGTAGAATGCCCTCATACTGAGCATCCCACGACGTGTTCTGGGGCAGGCGTACTGCGACCCTGGCCTCGTGAGTGAGGTCGTAGTTCCATTGTTGAGCATGCAACAATCGGTGCTCTTGTGCATCAGCACGGCAAGCAAACAAGGTTCTCTAACACGTCTCATTCTGTGCCCAACTCTAACGCGTCTTTGTGATGCGCAGATTCTCGACAGCGGCAACCGTACGCGGCTTCCATTTGCATAGACACCCGTCTCCGTGCTCACAATTTGTGCCGTTGACAGACTACACGAAGATGATGGAGCTTGTGGACGAGTTTGGACAAAAGGTCTTCGAGACCATCAACATTACTTTGGTGCGCACTACAGAACACGGTCAGAACGTAGG
>MDSW01144706.1_pt1 | contig 13630 bp, 11 predicted proteins | sample 811171 | NCBI WGS metagenome assembly MDSW01 (sample SAMN05326641, study PRJNA326480) | marine metagenome | isolation source: seawater | place: Atlantic Ocean: North West | collected 2012 | reverse complement strand
TTAAATCCTGAGTCTTCGTCTCCACTTACGGAAAGTCCTGTAATAGCTTTTGTTATTGAGAGAGTGTCCCCAACTGAAGCTGCGGCATAGTCTGCGCTACTTACTTCAACTTTTTTACCATTATAATCACAAGGCATATAGTTTGTAGGTACAGAAATAAGTTTACCATCTATTTCATAACCACGATTAGGAATACTACTAAAGTTTTCTGCGTCAAACTTACCTCCAATGTATGCTGAATAAGGATATTCAAGTTTATCACATATAGCGGCTTCAATGCTTTCTACGAAAACATCATTTTGTACGTTCTGTGAATCACTAGAAGTTTCTCCACCTGTTCTCTTTACTTCAATTGCCCAATCTCTAATACCTTCAGAATCTTTTATATCTTCTATGTTAAATCCAAAAGTATGCGCATATTTATTTATTACTTTTCCAGTAAATCCAGTATTATAAATTAACTTAGTTTGTTGGTCACCGTTATCATCAATGTATCTTAAAGATATAGTAAATTTTACATTTGTAGTGTGTTGGTCACCTTTATTATTTCCTGTTGTTATCAGTTTTAACATACTATTTGTAAACATAGTAATTTTCAAATAGTCTGCATTTTCTTTTTCAAACTGCGAACTTGATATAGTAAAGTATTGAGCTTCGTTTAATTTTAAAGCAGGAGAATTTTTTTGCTCTACAGTACTAGCAGTTGGAAAATTTTGAAAGAATTTGCCATCAACAGTCTGAGAAGCTTGTCCGTCTGCTGTAGTAATTTCAAAATTTTTGAAGTTTATACTACCTTCAATTTCATCACTACTTAAATTAACATCTCTTATTCTAACTTCATCAATTAAAATAGACGCGTCACCATACACAAGACCTTTAATTGGGCCTTCTGCTAATAAGTCAATAAATGAGGCATATTGTCTAGAGAAAAGGTTATCATCGGCTGCATAGCCTTCTCCGCCACCGCCGCCTGATTTACCTCCACCAGAGCCTCGAATAATTATATCTTTTTCGTCTTTCATTATGCTTTTATTACTGCGTCTTGTATATTTCGTCTATTATGCGCTAATATTCCATTAACGTAATAATTGTGATTATCTTTTATGCTCGATAAGTGATAAACTTGTTCTACTCCTACTCGAGTAATATTTAACACTTCTGCATATTCTAAACTATTGCCAACTTTTAGTGAAACTGGTTCTATTTTTAGGTCACCAAACTGTTCATTCTCTTTTTGGTATGCGTCTTTATCTATACATGCCCAACCTAACTTAGAGTAGACTAACTGCCCACCTGTCATTCTAGTAGTTCCTTTTGTAGTAACTACATCATAAACAGTATCAGGACGTGGTACCATAAGTTGTAATATTGGTTTTGCTTCTTGATAACCTTTGTCAAAATTATAACTTTGTATTAATTCACCAACAGTTAAGTCTTCAATTGCTTTTAAAGACCCGTCTGCCATATGCACTAAAGAGCCTGCTGCAAAACAACCACCTATTGGACCTTGTGGGCCTTGTGGGCCTGTTCCTGGAGTATTATTTCCATAAGTCGCACCGCCTGTTCTAAAGTTAGATATACCGACCATACGTGCTGCTGCTGCTTCTACTCCTGCTTTTGTAGATGAAGTTTGTGTAAATAAAGAAGCTGATATAACTGATGAGCCAGTAACCATTCTTCCATAAACAAGAGGAACTGGTCCGCCCTGTCTAACTGTATTAAGTGCGCCATTAAAAAGATAATTTTCAGCACTTACAGCACTCTTACCATCTTCTACTTTAGGAGTTAAATATTGAGCTGCTCCTCCAAAAATTAAACCATAACCAGCATAAGTAGCTGCGGCATAAATACCAAAGGTAGCTGCTGTAGCAAAACCTCCTGCTCCCGCAGCTGCAGCTCCTGCTTTTAATGCACCTGCTGCTCCCACACTTTTTAATCCTCCAGCAGCTTGTCCAATAGTTGCTCCTGCTTGTAAGCCTCCTGCCATTTGACCAAAAGCTGCTGCTGCATAAGGTGCAGCAATTACAAGTGCAATACCTGTTAGTATCATTCCGAGTCTACTTTTTGAACCTGCTACAATTGGAATAAAACTAATTGTGGCATTTTGTGGAACTGGGTGAACATATTCTTCCATGCTCTGCACGCCTTCTCCATCAATTAGTACTTCATAGTTAAGACCATCTTCAGAAGAACCAATTAAAAATTCACGAAAACCTTTTTTCTGAACTCCAATTGCAGACACAACATCAGAAGGACTAGATACATCTAGTTCCCATTCTCTGCCGAACTTGTCTCCAAGTATTCCTTCTAATATAATCTTTTTCATCTGTAGTTTTTATGTCTTAATACTATTCTGGTTATTTGTTGCCAGATTCCTGCGTAGTTATCTCTACACGATAGTCTATTTGGTGCGTGGTGTAATATACGATTATTACCCACATAAATTCCTGCATGATTGGTAATTTCACTATTCAGAGCCATTAATATCACATCGTGAATCTTTAGGCTTCCATCTGTTACTTGCTCAAAATCTTCATTGAGATAGTTTTCCATATAAAGATTTTTTCCTTTTTCCCAAAAATTCCACTCGTACTGATAGTCACTAATATTTATATCAAGTTCAGTAAAATAATCCTTTATAATTGTAAAGCAATCATAGGCTCCAAAAACGAAGGGTCTTCCAATCAAATCCATTTTCTCATTTGATGAACGCAACTTTTGATATTCGCCATTTAAATTAAAAATATACCAATCAACTCCTAATCTATCACATGCTGCAATATCTAACGGACTGGGAGTAATTGGTAAATAATCATTATGGCTATGAATTACTCCAATAATATCTCCTTCAGCTGCTACATCTCTATATTCTTTAGGGTCTATTACAAAATCATTAATAGGATTTTCAGCGTGATTTTCACAAGGAAAATATCTTACTCGTCCTTTTCTTAACACTGCAAGTCCACATGCCTCATTAGGTTGGGAATCTATTATGTGTTCTTGAATTTCTTCTAATATTGTCTCAATCATTAATATAATGCCGCTCCTGGGAATCCTCCAAAAGGTAAATTTTTCTTATTTCTAGCTAATAGACTTACATTTGCTCTAGCGTAAGCACCAGAACCACCACCACCTGATACTGTTAAAGTAGGTTCAGAAGTATAACCACTTCCTCCATTAGTTACTGTATAACTAACTACTTTATCTGAATTAGCACCTGTACCTAAGTTTGCTGTAATTGCAGCTCCTGAGCCACCACCACCTGATACTGTTACAGTAGGCGCAGAAGTATAACCACTTCCTATACGTATATTTCCAGTTGATATCTGAATAACTGGTGCTGCTGATATTACACTTCCTTGTGCAGGATTAAATCCAAATCTATCTGCGCAAGATTGTAGTCTTTTTCCACAAATGTCTCCTCTTTCCCAATATGTAATATTTGTTGGTTTAATTAAGGCATCAGCACTATCACTTGTTGCGATTGTATGAGCAACTTTACATTTATATAAAGTGTTTCTTGCTAATTTTGCATGTCCTTCATTTGTATTACTACCACTTGCACTATTATCATCTTGTACTGTTACAGTTGTTGCTGTTACAGCACTTACATATAAAGGAACATTTTTATAATTATAGTTATCATTTCCTGCAACTATAATATAATCTCCTACTGCAAATGGGTGAGAAGCAAAAGTATAAGTAGTAGTATTACTACCGTTTGCTGTTGCTGTAATAGTATATTCTTCTCCTACAGGTCTGTAATATTCTACATAGTCATTTTTTGCATAGCTTTTACCTGCGTAAAGACTTGTAGTTCTATTTGACTGTACATCTAATCTTCCCCAATAAGTATATTCTGATGAAGAAGGTGAGTTTAGATTTGAAGCAACTGATATGTTTTCATCTTCTTTTGTAAAATATACTGTATACTCTACACCACTAATAGTAATTTTATTGTCTACTGGCCAATCACAGCCACCTTGAGTTGTATCCTGATACTTCCAAGGGCATCTAGCTGCTATAATAGTTCTTCTTGGAACTTGTATACCCTGTATGTCAAACGCTGAAGCAAGTTCAAATTCTACAAAAATACTATTTTCATTTGTTTTTCTTTCGACATAGTAGACATCTCGATTTAGTTCTATTGGAGGGTTGTTAGTAATATACTTATTTAAAGTTCTTCTTCTAATTACTTTTGCTCCAACTAAATCATCATAGTTTGTTAAGTAAGTATTAAAATAAGCATTTATATTTGCTAATTTTACTGTAGGTCTTGGTAATGTTCCATCTGCTCTAGTTTCAAAACCTTCTGCCATAATTGGTAAAGCGATATAAGTAACCTGTTTGTAATCACTTGAAGAAGTTGACCCATAATTTGCTCCTGCTTTTAAAGTATACCAAGTCAAATCATTATTAGAGTCATTTGTACCTGGGTGAAAAAATAATCTATCTTCTCCAATTCCACCAGCGTCACTATTCGGTATCTCAACTTCAAAGAAAGTTAAGAGTGCACCGTCTTTACCACTGCCCGAAGGAGTGGCTAGTTGTAAATCTGTTGTAATTAATTCTGCCATTATTCAAATACTTCTTCTAGTGAAGCGGTTAAGTTATAAAAATTGTCAAAAGCAAAGTTCTTACTCCATGCTCCACAAACTACTTTTATTGTTTCTTCTCCGCCACCAGCGTTAGTATCTGGTATGGTGAAGTTAAAAGCAGTAACTCCATTTAAAGATGTTAAGTAAGAATCTATATCATCAATAACTGCTTTTTCTTGGTTTGCAACAGTTATTTCAAATTTTCTTGGATTATTATTTATTCCATCTATTATTCTTTGTTGATAACCGTCCCCAAATTGTGCTTTTAATACTCTTGGTTGATTTGATTCAGACAAGCCTTTATCTGGCTGTACTTGCCTACTTCCATAACTTGAGCCTGTGTTAAATCCTATTGCCATTATATATTTGTGTTATACGGACTTAGAAGTCCACCTGGTCTTTGTTGGTCTGCTAATTCTTTCTGTACAAGACCTCCAATAATTCTTCCTAATTGTTCCATGCCAGCTCCATCGCCACCACCTTGTGTTGTTGTTTGTGATTGACCGCCTGCCATTGTAATATTTACAATTACGTTTGAGCCTGCACCACCTTTTAATTCTACTGGTATACTTCTATCATTTCCTAATGGTACGACTGCTTCTGTTCCATGAAGTGTTGCTAAGTATCCTGAATCAGGACCTGAAGCAACTCCACCACTTGCATATGAACGATACCCTGGAGCAGACATAACTCCACCTGATCTAGCTCCTGTTCCCATGCCTGGCATAGCAGGCATTGGTACACCCATGCTAGTTAGTAAAGCAAATGCTGCCATTCTTGCATACATTTTTGCTATGTACATCAAAGTATCCGCTGCAAACTGTTTAAATGCTTCTTTTGCTGACATAGTTCCAGAAACAAAGTTTTCAAACATTTGTGTAAAACCATTTGACATTTGGTCTTGTAGTCCGCCCATTTCTTTTTGGATTGTACCTAGTACTACGTGTTCTGCTGCTAATTTTCTTACTGCTTCAGCATTGAAATCTGTTAAGTTTCCAAATTCTTTTAAGTGAGCAAGTCTCATTTCTTGGAATTTTGTCTCAATAGGATTTAAAGTAAATACTTTTTGATTCATTATTTCAAGTTCTGTTTTTAATTGATTTTGTGCAAAAGTAGTAGCTCTAGTTTGTTCATAATTGATTTGCATTTGTAAATCAAGTTGTTTTTGTTTTTCAGCATTAATTTTTGCCTGTGTTGATAAGTATTCTTGTTCATTTAAAACAGGGTCTAATTCAGCTAAACGACCTTCTAAAGCAGACTGCATATCTGCTGACATTGTCTTTTTATCACTAAGATTAGAAATTAGATTGCTTCTTTCAGATGCTTTCTTTCCAAAACCAAAAGCATTGATGTCGTATTTCTGGCCTCTTTCTCTTGCTGCAATTCTATTTTGAATTGCTAATTGTTCATTTTTTAATCTTAGTATTTGAAATTCAAATGCAAGTTTTGTATTTAAGTAACCAACTTCGTCTGATGTATTTTTTACTATTTGGTCTGATATATTTTTCTCTTCCTGAGCCATATCTACAGCATGTTGAGCGGCTTCTACTCTTATTTGGAATTGCTCAGTTGTTTCATTTTCAGTATCTCTTACTAAAAGTTTTTGAGCAAGTATAGCACCATCTAATTTTAATTGTGCTTCTGATTGTTTATTTATTGCATTTTTATTTTTAATTTCATTTTTTGCTTGTTGTTGTGCTAGACTACTACCAAAACCAATCTCAGCTTGTTCTTTTAATACTGCAAGTTTTGCTTTATCTAGGGCAATACCATCTTTTTGGATTTGCTCTACGAATACTTTTTCTGCTTCTAACTTTTTAGTTACGGCATCAAATACGTCTTTTTCACCTTGTAATCTGTCTTTTACTTTTTGTTGCTCTTCTTCTGCTAGTCTAACTGCTTCATCTCTTGCGGCTAGTTCTGCTTTTATGTCATCTAATCTCTTGTCACGGTATGAAGTTTCTCCAAACTCTTCCATTTGTTGTAAGTAACTTTGAGCATATCCACTAAGTTTAAAATCATCAAATGTTTTTTGCCCTGCACCTTTTACATCAATTGCATCTATATTTTTCTGCATTTCTGTAGCAATACCAGATGTAGAAGAAGTTCTAGACTCCATTAAGTCTGCATATGCTTCTGCTAATCCTTGTCCTCTTAATTTAGCAATTCCTCCAACGGTGCTTGAAATTTGCTGTCTCAAGACTTTCATTTTTTCGCCTTGAAGTTTTGATGCTTGACCTACTCGAATAATTCTTTGTTCAAGAGCTGTAAAGGCTTTCATAGCTGTTGCTATTTCTTCTTTATTTCCATCTCCTATAGCTTTACGTAAATTTATAATTTCTTTACGAGGTCCTGATAGATTTTCTAACTTATCTAAAGCTGTGAGAAATTCTCTCGCTCCAGCGTCTTTCTGCTCTTGGGTTGCGTCACTTGCTAATATGTCATTAAAGTTTTTTCGTTTTGCAGTAAGATCGGCACTACCAAAGGCATTACCCATTTGTTCAACTAATTCAGTTTGGCTAAGTACTCCTTCTCCTCGTAGCCCTGCCATTCTATCTAGCTCTGCATTGAGGCTCTTCATAGATTTTACATATTCATCTGCATCTTCCTTGGCTTTTTTCACAGACTCAGAAGCACCAAAGAAAAAGTCAACTATACCTTTTCCTAAATCAAATAACATAAGAGCAATACCAATAAAACCAGCTGCTTTCATAGCTGTATTCATTGCTCGGGCTCCCATTTGAGTTATTTGTACCATCTTGGCTTGTGCAGTTCTATATACTACAACAGCTTGTGCTTGTAATACTTTAAATCTATTAGCAGTTTGTTGGTGCATTGCTTGTTTTTTCATTTCACTCATGCGCAATGCAGCTTCCATCTGATTTAGATGAACTTTTAGTTGTGCTCTTTCTTGCTTATTAAATACTTTTCTTAAATCACCTTCTTTCTTTAATCTTCTTCGAGTAGAATTAATCATTTGCTGATTCATTTGATTATGCATCATTGAAGGTGATTTTTGTCCTTTAGCCTCAAACATTCCTTTTATAGAAGTACCTGCTTGGTCTCTATTTTCTTTTGCTGATTTACCAAAGAAAGCAGCAGCTTTATCGCCACCTTGTACGCCGTATAAGTTTGCTTTTGCATTAGTTACAGCCGTAGTAGCTGCCGTAGTAGCTGCTTCTGCTTTTAGTGCCATTTCATCAAATGCTGGTAGTATAGATTTTAGTACAGGCAAGAACGCCATTGTAAGTACACCGACTAAAGCTCCTACATTATCTTTTAAAAATCCGATAGCAGGTGTTAAAAAGTTAGCAAGTCCTACTTTAAAAGTATTCATTAAATCATCAAACTCTTTTCCAAATTGTTGTAAAGCAAATGCTGATGGATCCATATACTTTTGTATTGCTCCAAACTTTCTCTCTGCTTGGTCTAAAACATCATTTACAATAGCTTGTGATTTCTCGAACTGGTTTAAATCTTCTTTACTTTTACCTAACTGGTTAGCATAGTTTTTCAATGCAGGGTCTAATCTTAGTACGATACCTAATTCGTCGAGTAGTTCTGGCTCAGCTTTTGTAGCACCTCTTACTAACCTGTTAAATGAATCAGTAACATCTCTACCTAATGCGAGAGATACATTTGAAGCTGCTGCTCCTAATCTCTCCATTTGAGACGCTGTTAAACCTGCAGCTGTACCTATAGCTACGGCTTGAGCCGCATCTCTAAAGTTAAGCATTGATTGGGAAGCTTTCTGAACGTTAGCTGTGATATGTTGATAAGCAGTACCAGTAATCATACCGAAGTTTTTCTGACCTTCGATTAGATTTCTAGTTTCAAATGAATCTTGTAGAAAACGGAAAGCAGCTGACACGGCAAAGACCTGTGCAGCAAGTGTTGCATAAACAGGAACTAGTCCACCTGATATAGTCTGAGCTTGTTTGGAAAATCCTTTGGTGGAATTTGAAGTTTGTTGTGATAAAGACTTTAATCTTCTATCACTTTCATTAACATTTTTAGCAAAAGAAGCCTGACTTTTCCCAGCTTCTTTTACATTTTTGTTTAATATCTTAACACTTCCGTCATCGGAAAATCTTAAGACTACTTCACCTGCATTATACTTTTTTGCCATTACTTACGTTTATTCCGCCACTTTTTGCCTTTGCTCGCCTTTGAGCTGCTTCACTTTTTCGTTTTTGTTCGTCATTAATCTTTCTAATGTTCTGAACTTCGATGTACTTTACAAACATCACTATTATTTTCTTTTCTTCAACTTCAAATATGTTGAGTAGTGATTCTAGTGCACTCCAATCTTTACCTAAGTATGTTCCATTCATACCGTCCCACCTATCGGGTAGTAAGTTAAAGATATTAAATGCCTCTTGTACCTCAAATGGAAAATCCGCCATTTCTACTGGCAATTCATTTGGGTCAGGGTCTTTCCCTAACTGTTCACATAGTTGTAAGTATTTGTCTACATCTATGTTATCTTGTAAACTTTTTTTAATAAGCGCAAGTATTCGTTCTACTTGCTGCTCGTAAAATTTTCTAGTTGTCCTACGGTGTCAGTAACCCACTGATCGAAATCTGCTGAGTTCTGCATAAGTATTTCAACATTTTCCTGATTAAAGTCTAATTCTTGCTCTCCATCAGGAATATTATCAGTAACTAAAAGTAAAGAGCTTAGATATTTTAACTTTAATCCACTCCAGTCTTTGATTACTGCTTTTGTGTATTCAGTCAAAAACTTTTCATCATCTAGTTGTTCTTCAAAACCTCTAGTCTTTTTATTATATTTCTGACTAACACATCTGCTTCGAAGTTTTAATAATTCTTCTCTAGCTAAATAGCAGAGCTTGACTTTGAACCCATCTAATGTTGGGTAATCAAATTCTACAGTCTTGCTAGGAGTAAGAAGGCTTTTTAAACTTACGGGTTGTTTAGCTGATTCTGTCATCATTTCTCCTAAAAGGAGGTGGGCCTATGGCCCACCTTAATTATATTATGATAAGTCATTACCAGTGTAGGTAATTTTTGCTTCATAGTTGTCAGCAGTACTACCTGGATCAATTGATGCTGGTAATGCGTGGAAGTTCACTTCGAGTGAGATTATATCCTCTATTGAGTGAGTTGGAACTTCCAAGTGACAATTTGGTAAAGCAACATTTACAAATGGTGAAGATGTTCCACCAATCTTAAATGTTAAATCAAAGTCATTTGTAATTACTGAAGTTGATTCAATAATATCTTCAAATAACTCTGCTGACTTACCAGTGTCATTATTTAAGTAACATGTAAAGTTACCGCTAACACTTCTTGTTCCAGTTACATTACCTAGAGGTTGATTCACAACTCCTAGTGTTTCTGGTGTTAAGAAAGTTAGGTTATTTTCAAATGTAACATTACCACCAGTTAGCACTAAGTCATAACTTGCATTAAAGTTACCACTACCTGCTGTTGCAACTGCTAGTTGTGTTAATCTGTTTCTAATGAAGTTATCTGTTGTTGAGATACCTTCAGTAATTGTAGCTGTTGGTGCGTCAGCTGAAGTATGTTCAGTAATAATTTTACCTAGTCCACTCCAGTTTATTGTTGCGATTCCATCAATATCAAAATCGATAGACGCAGTATTTACCACACAACCTTCAATCTTATAAGTAATGTTTGTTGCTGCATTAGCCCCACCCATTTCAAAGTAAAGGTCGAAAGCTGTTAAAGCTGCTACTTCAGAAGCTGTAAAGTCTACAACCATGTTTGTATCACTATTAGTAATACCATCATTCCACGCTGAAGCTGTTGAGCCAGTACCTACTGTAAAAGTTGATGCTCCTACAAAGTATGCCCATAAAGCTTCTTCTACAGCATGCTGTGGATTTCCAGTAATAGAAGCGCTTGGCTCCCATATAGTACCAGAACCCGCAGGTACTGCACCAAATGGTCTCATATAAGTTGAGAAACTCCATTCGGCTGGTGCGTATGAATCAGTAAACATTTGTCTGCTTCTTCTACTTTTTCCGCTTGTGTCTGCCATTTCATTTAGTGTTATTTCACTGGTGTTTGTACCTTGTGAAAAACTAAATCCATCTAGTACAGGAATTTCCCATACAACCGATGTTGAGCCAGTTGGAGTCATATAGACTTTACTGTCTCGGCTAAAATAAAATTGGTCTGCCATTTATTTCTCCTTTAGTACCTAATCTCTGCGACGATTTCTCCGACTCCCAGAGGTTCTAGTACTCCTTCATCTGTATCTATGCTCAAGATAGTAGTTTGAGCAGTAGATTGATTATTGCCTAGGGAATCTGTATAAGTAAATGGATCATTATCCTCCAATACAGTTTCCACATCTTCTAGTAATTCTTCTAATCGAAAAATTACATCATCTTCACTATGCACATAACATCTTATTGTTACTTGCAAAAAGCGAAATCTAAACCCCGCACCTTCATATTCTCTTCTTTCAGCACCTGCTCCAACATGTACGCTGGGAAAGTCTACTACCTCGTCCCAAAACTTAAGTCTAGGACTAATCTCTGCGAGTGCTACTCGGTACGGTGTATAACCGTTTATTAATTCTAATTTTTCACAAAGAGCCTCTACAATCGCTCTTCTACGAGTAGAGTATCTTCTTCCTGTCGATATTGCCATTATACACTCCTCGTTTTAATAAATCTTTGGCGAAACTTTGTTTGCATTATCTCTCGAATAGTACCACCTATTAATCTTCTTGGGTCTCTTAAAGTACTACCCATTTCTCCGCCTGGTTCAAATGTTTCATATGGGTCTCTCATATAAGTATAATTTATTTGAGTACCACCTCTTGGCCCTTGGTTTATTCCCACTACTCGGGCTGAGTTTGCTAATCTACCAGTTCTAAATCTAAGTGCTGGAGATTGCATATTTTTTGCTACTTCTACTGGTAAAATCTGATTTAGTATATTTTGCAATTTAGCTGGACTTGAAGTGTCTGCTGTTCTTGCTCTACCTCCAGCTTTTTGTGCATTGGTCATGACCATTCCACCACCTAATGCTGCTGCTTTACCTTTTCGAGTGCTTTTTGATGTTTGACTCTTACTTGGAGTTTTTATCCATTTAGTAGTTTTACTACCTTTTTTCTGTATGAGTCCTGCTTCTTTTAATATCTGTTTATTAACTTTATATTTTAGATTCGGATTCATACTATGACCGTGATTTAAGTAGTTAGCAATAAAAGATTTCATTGCCATTCTTCTCAATACATCTTTTTTCTTTGCTGAGCCTTGAGCTTCTGCAAAATCGATACCTCTACTTTGTGCAAGTTGTTTTGCAAACTTTACATTATTCTTTTCTAAAAACTCTTTTATACCTTTAACATCATAATCTTCCATTACTTTGTTTCCAGCTTTATCACTAAGTTCAGTTTTTACTACTTCATACTCAGAAAATTCCTCATCACTTAAATCTTTAACACTTGTTATTTTATATTTAATTTCAAGTGCATTTTTCATCATTGTAGTGATTTCATCAAAAATTTCGTTATCACCGACTTTTGCTAATGCTTTTCTATATTCTTTTTTAGCAGTAGCATTTCTTCTGTCAAAGTTTTTAAAGTTTTTTGCCATACTTAATACAGCAATTGTTGTCTGTCTTTGACCTGTTTTTGCTCTTAAATCTCCGCCTTTATCATAAGTAGTACCATGAGATTTAATTAGATTTTTTGCTGCTCCCTGTGAATCTCCACCAGTTTGATGTCCTCTAGGAATTTTAGCAACTGCATCACGTACAACTGACCTGTAATCCCAATATAAATTTTTTGCAACATCAGACAATACTGTTTGATAAGTACCTTTAACTTTCTTTATAGGGTCTACTTTAGTAGTAGTTATATCTCCTTTTTTAAACTCAATAACTACACCTTTACCTGAGGAATAAATTTTTGGTGGGGAATTAAATCTATTCAGATAAGGACCTACTTTTTGTGATACTTGATTTGTATTATAAATATCTTTAAATTTGTCAACAGCAATCTTTTTAATTGCATTATAGTCATCATTTATAAGAGTTGGCGCACTTGGACTAGTGTCATCAAGTAAGTCTGGCCCTTTGTTCTGGAACTCATCAATCATATGATTATTGTAAGCAATTACAATATTTCTAACTTCTCTCGCTACAATAGGAGCGATTTGAGAAGCTTTCATCATGTACTTATGTTCAAAGTGAGTATCGAAAAAGTTTCTAGTTGTTTTAGCTATTTCTTTTTTGTACCACTTTTCTACAGCACCAATCATATTATAACTCTATACAAATCAAGTACTCTTTTGATATGGTCAGGGAAGTCAGTACTTGTACTAATTCCTGCAGACCCTTGATTTTGTATAGTAGCGCCACCTAGAGTTCTCCTTTGGGTATGCTCATTTTTTAAGTAGTAAGTTACTAAGTCAAATAATGCTAGTTTTAAATCAGACGGTGTTGCTGAATACCCTGCATTATAAGTAACTTCAACGGCTGCAAATCCCTTCTTAAATGGTTTAGGATTACCGTTGCTATCTATTCTGTATATAACATCTGAACTTGTATCTACATAATAATCAGTATTTGCTGTTAATGTAGTGTATGCTGTGCTCGGATTATCTCGTTCTTTAACTGTATTCACGGCAACTAAAGGCATCTCACTTGTAACTACCATACTGGTAATATTATCGTTTATGTTAAATGTTTCAGTTTTAAGGCTACTGTAATAATCAATAAAAGAAGTTCCGCAATATTTTTTTACCAAGTCAGAAACTTGAGGTATAAGAACTGCTAGGCGGTCATCATTTTGCTCGCCCCTCATTCCTTCTGCGTTTTTAAATTCTTGTGTTGTTATTAAGTTTGCCATAGTTAAAAAGTGTGGGGTTTAAGGTAACCCCACAAAACCATTAAGCTAAAATTAGCTAGCTTTATACTGTAATGCCCATACGGACTTAGCGTTATCAATGATTGAATCAAATCCAAGTCTTTGTGAAGCCACAAGTACTCTTCTTTGGTTCTGTACATCATAGTCAGATTCTATTGTA
>MDSW01181786.1_pt1 | contig 13632 bp, 10 predicted proteins | sample 811171 | NCBI WGS metagenome assembly MDSW01 (sample SAMN05326641, study PRJNA326480) | marine metagenome | isolation source: seawater | place: Atlantic Ocean: North West | collected 2012 | reverse complement strand
TCTAACTTTATGGGACCGTCTTTTCTAATTTTCGCAAAAATTTCATTTAATAAGTTTAAAACATCAACATAGTCAGCCTTGTGTAGGGGCTCATAAAGTATTCCCTTAACCACACATTTCATTGTCGCTTTAAATAAATGGGGTGTGCAACTTGCTATGAAAGCGCCCAAGCCCGCCCCACCTATAATCAATAATTCAACTGGTTGCCAAAGCACGTGTAGGTTCCCATGTTCTAAAACATATCCGCCTATTACACTTGCTAATACAATGGTCAACCCGATTGGAGTGAAAGCTTTATTCACATTATCTCCTAAGCTTATATCCTATAAAATAAATATGCTTGATCTATCAAATAACATAGAACAACCATCTCTTCATAAATGACAAGGGGCGAACTAAAATTCAAAGCAATAATATCCCATTAAAAACAATAATTTAAAGGCATCACGGGATAAATAATCTCTAGATACACCCAGCTTCAAGTTATAAGCATGGCTCTGAGTATTCGTTTTTTGGATAATTATAGTAACATTATCGCTTTCTCATCGACAAAATTGTGGGAGTACCTAATAATTTAATGTTAAATATAATAACTTTACTATATGTTGGTCTTAAATCTTGAGTCTGGAGTTCTCTAAAACTCTAAATTTTTGAATTTAATAATTTTATGAGATTAGTCTTACTCATATCCAGATCTTCTTTTGGAGTATTTTTTATATATTTTTAGAACCTTTTTTACCTTTGCAAAATAAAGTCTATTTGAAATTATAATAAAAAAATAGGGGTTTGATGGTAGTGAGTAACAAAAAATTTATTTTACAGCCTTTTCCTGGAAAAAAATGCGTCATTTTTTTGAACAAAGGAATTTTCTCAAATTGTATTCTGATATTTGAAAAATCAGAGAACTACTTATAATAAAAAATCATTCACTTTAAAAAAATTACCATATATCACCACTAATTTATTTAAAAAATAATAATATTTATCTTTTTTAATACGTTATTAAATTTTATTTTACATATATTTTTCTTGGAAGTAATCATTTTCATAAATTGAATCCAGCATCAAGCTAGTAAATTTAACTAAGGAAAGTTTCATGACTAAACGCTTAAAAATAAACTCACCTTATGACGGTCATCTTATTGATGAAATTGATCTCGATGATGCGGAACGGGTAGAAAATGTTCTAGAAACCGCTCACAAATTGGCACTGGACCATGACAAGATTATTTCTGCTCCGCGGCGAATCGAAATACTGGAAAAAACCGCAGAACTGGTTCAAGCGAAAGCTGAGGAATATGCTCATCAATCAGCAGAAGAAGGCGGAAAGCCTTTGATAGATTCGCGTATTGAACTTTTTAGAGCCGTCCAAGGCATCCGTGAAGCCGCACAATCAATCAGCAAGTTGACCGGCCATGAAATTCCCATGAACCTGACGTCTTCATCGATGAACAGAATGGCCCTGACTACGCGAGAACCGATTGGCTTGGTTGCCGCCATAAGCGCTTTCAACCACCCTTTTAATTTAATTGTGCATCAGGTGATTCCAGCAGTAGCAGTAGGTTGTCCGGTCATCATAAAACCGGCACGCACCACTCCCCTCTCCTGTCTTAACTTGGTCAATTGTTTATATGAGGCAGGACTACCCAAAGAATGGTGCCAGATGGTAGTTTGTGAAAGTTCGCTTGCAGAAAAGTTAGCAACCGATTCCCGTGTAGCATTTTTCTCATTCATAGGTTCAGGCGAAATAGGGTGGATGCTACGATCCAAGCTAGCCCCGGGGACCCGCTGCGCTCTTGAGCATGGTGGTGCAGCTCCAGTCATCATTGATCATGATGCTGATCTGGAAGAGGCCCTACCCTTACTTGCTAAAGGTGGTTTTTACCACGCCGGACAGGTTTGCGTATCCGTACAAAAAGTATTTGTGCATGAAAGTCGTCTTGATGAATTTCAAAAACAACTAGTTAAACTAGCTGAAAAACTTGTAGTTGGAGATCCAACTGATGAAAAAACCGAAGTCGGCCCGTTGATTCAAGAAAGTGAAGTAGATCGTGTCCACCAATGGGTGAACGAAGCAAAAATAGCCGGCGCTAAAATTCTAACAGGAGGAAAAAAAATCGGCAACACATGTTACGCTCCGACCATCCTTCTAAATCCTGCCGATGAGGCGAAGGTCTCTACCCATGAAATCTTTGGACCTGTTATAAATATTTACTCATTTAAAGATCGTTTGAGAGCAATAGAACGTGCGAACCTCACCCCTTTCTCTTTTCAAGCCGCCGTATTTACTAAAAGTATAGATACTGCCCTAGATACCTCAAAAAGAATCAACGCCGCCGCTGTTATGATCAACGACCATACTGCATTCCGAGTGGACTGGATGCCATTTGGAGGGCGAAAGGATTCTGGTCTCGGAGTTGGGGGAATTCTTCCTACGATGATGGAAATGACAGAAGAGAAACTTTTAATCTTCCGGTCAAAACTGATTTAATCAAAAGTCCTCTTGATTATCCTTAGCTTCTATGCTCTTTTCAGCTATGAAAATAACAATTGGCCGACTCTGATCGCTGAACTATCCATAGCTTGTACTCCTACGAGAAATCATAAAGTGGACTTAAAAACAGATCAGTTCTTAACGGAATGCATCAAAAGTAATGACTTTTGAAAAAGAAATTGATTTAAGAACAGAAGAACCTACTTACAGCATTTATCTAAAGCCTCTTTTAATAGAAATATTTGAAGTTAACTAGTAGAAATTCGCTAGAAAAACAGGAAGTAATCTATAAGACCTGTGGGCATTACTTTACCTGTATATGTGAAATTATTAAGCCAGAAAACGCTACACTAACCATACGGGTGCTAAGATTGGAAAATGTTTAATATTATGCAGTTTTCTTTACGCAAAATAATTTAAGGTTTTAAATCACCAGCACATCTGAAGCCTGTCCCATCTGCCTTAAGCTGAAAATGCGCGTCCTTGCGGTTGGCAGATCTCATACTAGAAATACCCTGATTCCAGGCCCCGCCGCGGTAAACTTTTTGAGTGATGGAAAATGCCCCAACACAATCAACTCCACTACAAGTGTCTAGCTCCGGTCTTGGCCCTTGAGGATTTTTTGTAGGCCCCATCAAATAATAGTTCTCATTGATCGCCATCCAGTCCAGCACCCACTCACTAACATTTCCCGCCATATCATAAAGACCAAAAGCATTTGGAGGAAATGATCCTACCGGAGCAGAGTTTTTAAAACCATCTGTCAAATTGGATTCTCGGTTGTTGAGGTCGCAGTTACTGTCACAGAAATTTGCTTCCTTACCGGTTATATTTTCACCCCAATAATATTCCCCTTGAGTTCCTCCACGTATCGCATACTCCCACTCCGCTTCTGTCGGCAATCGCAAGCCCATTTTTTTACAATAGTTTCGCGCTCCCTCCCAAGACACAGTATCCACCGGCATATCTCCCCCTACATATTGAGAAGGGTTATAACCCATAATGGTTTGAAAAAAATTTTGCCTCACTTCATATTTTGCCATCTTAAAAGAAGATACGCAGACCTTATGAACAGGTCGCTCATCTGGATCTCCTAACTCACTACCCATCTCAAAACATCCCGCGGGGATAACAACCGGTTCCCACTCTGGTTCCGTTTGTTCAGCTGAAATAATTTTTTTCATCACATCAACTCTCAAAGTTTCAACTTTTTCACGGGTGGCAGCAGGTATCCCGGAGTACTCAATACGAGTCCGACTTTTTGGAAAGATCTTCATTTTTCCGATTTTTTTCAAAAATACCCTATAATGTGGGACTGGCCCTTCATGATCTTTTTTTAAAAACTTGCTAAACGCATCATCAGTTTTTATGGCTTTATCCAAAGCCATAACAGTTTCGTCTACCAACTCTGCTTCAAGTAAACCATCTTCAGTATGAACAAGAATATCTCGACCAGTAGCTAAAGGCATAGAGAGAATTTTATTCAGTAATTTTTCTGCTTCAATAAATTTTTTCAACTTTATTTTGGTATTAGCTTGGGCTTTCAGTAAAATATAATTATCGGGATCTATCTCAAGAGCAGAATCAAAAATTTTTTCGGCTTCCCCGAACTCTCCCAGCAAAAACGCCTTTTCACCATCCACCAGCGAGCCAAGGTTTTCTTTTGCCGAGGTAAGATTTACGCCTCCAGCAAACATCATGAAAACTAAAGTTAAGGCACGTATTTGGTTCTGCATGGGTTCCTTCCTTAATTTCAATTGAAATGTTCGTAATTATATTAATGGAATTCGACACTCTTTATAAGCATAAAATCTGTTTATTTTATTTGCGGCTTTTATGAGGCTCTCTGGAAAAAATAATTTAATAATTCAACTAGTGATGGTAATCTTTTCGTCTTCTGATTACTAATTCAGTTTACGGCACTTTGCCCTATGAAAAGTTGGATTCTAATACTAGTTATCGCCTGTTGGTTTTCCGGTTGCTCTGTCAATTTTAATGAACCACCCCTGACTTTATTACCAGGAGCAGAACCTTCGGCAAAATCGCGTAACGACCTTGGAATTCAACATTACCAGACTGGAAAATATTTGGATGCCTTACTACAATTTAATCAGGCAAACTTTGCCGATCCCACCTCAGGAGAAATCCACTTCAATCTTGGCTTAGCCTATTTAAAGAAAAACCGAAAGAAAAAAGCCAAAAAACATTTTCGTCAAGCGCGGATGCTTGCTAGAGGAAACCCTAAAATTCTCGAGTCCTCAATTCTGAACAAACTTTTACAGGAGATCGACTAGATAGAGCAATAAATGATAAAGAGTTGCAGCATTTAATAAAGCTAGAAAAACTCTAGCCTTTTCCAAATTAATGAATAACAAACCCTAATTCGCCGGTCAGCCCATGACAGTTCACCAATAACCCTAATACGACCACCAGAAGTATGAACCTGACTAGCCTGGATAATAAATTTCAAGTCTAGTTTCACGCTTGCCTAGCGGTAAACCCTTGAACTTCAATGATTATAGAGTTATCCTTAATGAGGTTTCATTGATCAAACTATCTGTTTAAGCTCTATTAATCAGATTCAATAACTTTTTATGTAGCGCTCCCTAATGAGTGACTTATACCAATCCAACCGCAAGCTCGCAGAAATATACCGAGATCAACTGCAACAAAAAATAGTTATTCTTAATCAGATAGAACATGTTCCTATCAATACGGTAGTTGATCAGCAAAACTTTTACTTAGACTTTAAAGACCGTGCCATTGATCTAGTCCAGAAAGAAACCGAGCTGCTTAAGGACGAGTGTGCTAAATCAGATAACTGCCATCTGTTATTACTCAAACAAACCGCATTGGTAGACACTCTTGTTCAAACAAGCTTTCATTTAGCCGTCTGGTACTTCAATCATAAATATGATCAGAATTGGGCGATAGACTCAGTACCCATAGCTATACTAGCTCGAGGCGGCTATGGGAGAGAAGAAATGTATTTCCGCTCAGATGTCGATATCCAAATTGTTTCACAATCATCCCTTAGTAAAGAAGAAAAAAAGACTGCGGAGGAAATTATTCTTCACTTTGAGTACCTATTCATCTTTCAGGATATTTTCCCTTCTTCTAGCAATTCCTGCTATACCGAAAACGAAACATTTGAACGCAACCTTGACCCCACCAAAGCCTCTGAATTTTTAGCCCTTTTAGAACATCGCTTTGTAGCTGGAAACCCCCTAGTCTATAACGAATTCAAGAACTCCATTAAAGCAGTCAGCTTATTTTATCGCGACGAAATTCAAAAATATTGTTTAAGTCATAAAGAATACTATGAAGTCCATAATACTGTTTTTCAACAGGAACCAAACATTAAGGAAGAAATGCGCCGGCTTTACTGGGCATTGGTCTCTATACGTTTTCTTAAAAACCTAGATACTATCAACCAGTTTGAGCTACTCAATGAGTTGTTTTCAAAAAATATGCTGAGTCCGCTAGCTTATAAGAGTATGCAGAATGGGCTTCACCTTTTATCTCAAGTTCGTTTATTCCTTCACACCTTTCAAAAAGGAATCCATAGGGATACTATGAGCTATGAAGTTCGAGAAAAGATTGCCCTATCTATGGGTTTTGATGTTAAGAGGTTTTTTCAAAAGTATTTTTTTGAAGCAGTTTATCCTCTTAAGCGGTTCAGTAGAAACCTTTATTGGGAGAGCATGGCAGTAAATACACAAAAAATAAAAAGTCTTTCCGAGTTCTTCTCTCTCAATACACAGAATCAAATTTATTTCGAAAAAAACCCTGAGACCTTGTACAGCCAGGATCCTTTATGGTTTTTCAAGGTTTTTATCTGGGTCGCTGAAAGGAATTATTATATATCTTATGAAGTGATACGTGCTATTGAACAACATTTAGATCAGGCATATCCCATTTTTATGGATGAAGAATCCAAAGTTGAAACTCAGAACTGCTTCAAACGCTATATTCGCGGCAAATACTTTGCAAAAGCCCTTCGCCTTCTTCATGAGTTTGGAATTTTAGGGGATTACTTTATTCCTCAATTCAACAACTTAAAAGGACTGCTCCAGGATATTTATGTTCACAAATTCCCAACAGATATTCATATTCTTTCTGCTCTAGATGTTTTAAACGCACTCGAGTTTCGTGATACAGCCGACCCTTTTCTGTCTGAGCTTTATCATTCGCAAAGAGATAAAACAGCAATTAAACTTGCCGTGTTACTACATGATATAGGTAAAGGAGTTAAGGTTGGCGACCAAAACGAAGAATTGGTTGGCGCTAAAATGATTCCACAGATTTTAAATAACCTTGGTTATAACGATAAGCCAAAAAGGGTGGGTAATGTTTCTTTTTTAGTTGAAAAACATTTAACCATATATGACCTGATGCTTCTAGATCCAGAAGCCGACGATACCTACGATATGGTACTCGACCTTGTCAACCATGATAAGGAAAGGCTAAAGATGCTCATTCTGCTTACACATGCGGACCGTGGTGGAACAAAAATGGATATGTCCTCATCGCAGATTAAGCAATTAAAATTATTCTATCAATATACACTTCATCACAAAAAACAAGAAAGTGTTCCTAATCATATAAAACTAGAGTTTCTGAAGATGGTTCGCCTGCCTCGAGAACTGCAATCGCATTTGGAAATCTATTATAAGTTTACCCAGTCGCAAGAAACCTTTTTGGCAGAAATGCTGTTTAGGCCAGGGCAGCCTTCTGAGTTGATAGTCTGCACTCAGGATACTTTGGGGTTTCTTCACAAAATTTCTGCAGTGCTAGCACTTAATCAACTGGATATTGTAGAAGCCAATATCCAAACATTGCGCGACAAGGTTTTTGATGTTTTTAAGGTTATCGACTCGACAGGTAAACCAATTGACTACGGCGATTTCTTCTTTATTCAGCAACGTATCCAGGAAGATTTACAGCGAATCTTTATCAACAAGGAACCACTCTCATCAATATCTAAAGGAAGGTCTGTTGCTAATTTTTCAGAAAAACCGCATTTTCATGAAGTCAAACTTAAAATGAAGACTATTGGAAGATCCGTTAAACTATCTACCCATAATCTACCCGGTACATTCATGATGGAAACGAAAGTATTTGCAGATGCTCACATGGAATGCCAAAAAGCCGTACTTCACACTAACCAAGGTACCGCGTCCAATATTTTTTATTTGCGCCCCGAAGATGTAGAGAAAATTATGAACAATGAAGAGCACTTTATTAAAACAATTAAAAAGTCTCTACAACCTCTTATAACCGGAGAACCATTATTTTTAAAGGAAGAGCTGACATCCAACTCTTAAATATCCCTTATGAATTTCAAATCCCGATTTTTTTGGTTTATAAAACTTTCAGCTCTCTATCTAATCTTATTGCCAAGTCTGGCTTTATCTGAGGAACAATATAAAGACTTCTTCAATAAAGCACAAAGTCTGGATAAAGATAAATTTTTTCAAGATGCTACAAGTTATTGGCAAAAAACTCTTGACGCAAATCCTCCTCCAAAGATTGCCCTTTACGCTAAACTTAAACTTAGTAATAATTACTCACGTCTGGGGGAGTTAGATAAATCCATCGAAATATCCAGAACGCTGACAGAATCAAACCCTGAGTACTATCACGTCTGGTTTCATTTAGCCAACTTCCTTGCAGCGTCAAAAAAATATTCTCAGGCCGCAGAAGCTTATAAAACAACAATAACTTTAGAACCTGAAGAAGGGCTGAGCCGCGTAGGACTAGCTTTTTCATACTTTGGTGATCGGAAACCAGACTTAGCTATTAAACAGCTTAAAAAAGGCATGATAATTTTTAAAGCCAATAAAAATATTTCTTGGTATCGGGATTGTCGACTCGCCATCAATCAAATAAAAGGGTTCGCTCCCTTCCCAAAAAGTTTTTCCGATCTCTGGCTGATGAAAAACTTAAAGAGAGTACATGACACCTATTTAGATGCCGTTCTTGATCTGAACAACCTGCTGAATTAATAGTTTACTACTTATCATTGAATAGCCAATCACCTCTCTCAATCCGTTGAGAATTTTGATACCCTACATTAATAAATTTTAATATTGGATTAATCACTTTTTAATATTATTTTCATATAATTTATTTGTACTTTTCTCCTCCTTTGGGGAACTTACTTGGTCCCATGACCAAGTTTTCCCCTTGTCTCCTCCACTTAAGGAGAATAGGAATTTTTTGTGCATTCCTGTTCTCCTTTTGTTTTTTATTTTTAATTTATCTTGTTAAACCCACACAAAGACCAAAGCTCTTATTTTTTACCATAAAGAAATAAGTTAATTTTTATCAACGCATAAAACAAATGAGCACATCATTCTGTCTTTTGCCGTCAATTAAAATTATTTACAAGAAAATAAATGTATTAAAGTATTTATCTAATGAAGGGTTCATATTTCCATGAGTTTAGGATACAATATGACCCGATTTCGTGCGATTGGGGCTAAGAAGACCTTTACAAAAGGTTGGAGCCAAAATTTCTGGATAATTAGGCACTTAATTTATTGGCCTTAATAGGCTTGAAATTAATTTAAATCATAAAATTTTACTAAGATGGTAAAAATTTTATACAACAGCAAAATTGAACTTTATGGCTCGAAAATCTAAATACAACTTAGTTTGGATGGACCTGGAAATGACCGGCTTAGATGCCGAAAAAGAAGTTATCATTGAAGTTGCTACTTTAATTACTGATAGCGAATTAAATGTTCTTGAGGAAGGGCCCTGCATAGCTATTCACCAACGAGACGAAATTTTAGACAAAATGGATGATTGGAATACTAAACATCACAATGCGTCAGGATTAGTCAAGCGAGTTCGCGAATCTTTGATAGATCAAAAGGAGGCTGAAAAAAGGACTTTAGAATTCATTAAGAAGTACTGTCCAAAAGGTACATCCCCATTATGCGGAAACTCAATTAACCAAGACCGAAAATTTCTCACTAAATATATGAGTGATTTACATGACCACTTGCATTACAGGAGTATTGACGTAACCTCTGTCAAAGAACTAGTAAACCGCTGGTATCCGGACGGTCAAAAATTCCCCAAAAAAAGTAATGAGCATATGGCCCTAACTGATATCCGGGAATCTTTGAAAGAACTTGTCTTCTATCGACAACATTACTTCATAGGTCGTGAGGAAAGTATCGCCCAACCTGTAACCTGAAAATTATAAAATATTCTCATCATGAACAAAGGTACTATTGCCACGCTAGTATTTCTCGCTTTCGTTGCAAGCATTTCTATTGATCTTCTTTGGACCGGGAACAAATATCAATGTGAAGTCTGCATTAAATACAAAGATCAAATCGTTTGCCAGGAGGTAAAGGGCATGGCGAGGGATGACACCATCATGACAGGTATGAGCACAGCTTGCGCCAAAGTGGCAAACGGTATGACAGAGTCTATAGAATGTCAGGCTCAGCCTATTGAAAAAATGGAATGTAAAAAGATTTAATCAATCAAAACCTACCCCGAAAACCAAAAAGGGAAAGCCGCTTAGAAAGGTTAAAGTATTACCTCTATTCCTTCTATGTTTTTTTGATTAAATTTTTCTAATTTCCCAGTTCATATGAAGTAGTTTCATTACTTCTAGCTTGCCAATGGTATCCTTTGAAAGGGCAATTCCCTAGAACTTAGTAGAGCTAATATTTTGTGAGAGCTATTTGAGGCATAGTTTTCTGGAAGACATTAGCAATATATAACAAAGACCTTTATCTGATGTCTTTAGTTATCTATATCGTTGAGTTTTGGGTTTACTAGTTAGTAAAAAGATTAATTACAAATCAAATCATAAACTTCCTGATATTTTTCTTCTACATTTCCCATATTAAAGCGAAAGCGATCCTTATCCATTTTCTCATTGGTTTCCAAATGCCATAGACGGCATCCATCAGGACTAATTTCATCTCCCAAAATAACTTCGCCTTTATGACGACCAAACTCCAACTTAAAATCTACTAAACGAATATTCCGCTCCTCAAAAAACTTTGTCATAAGGTTATTGATTCTAATTCCTTCTGCTTTTAAGATCTCCACTTCTTTATTAGTAGCCCAACCAAAAACATCCACATGACATTCATTGATCATAGGGTCACCTAGTGGATCACTCTTGTAAAAAAACTCTAAAATTGGTTTTTGTAGTATCATCCCTTGTTCAATGCCCAACCTTTTACATAAACTACCTGCAGCAACATTACGTAGTACTACTTCTATAGGTATAATATCTAGCTTTTTTACAAGCATTTCTCGATCATTGATGTTTTTAACAAAATGAGTTTTAATCCCCTCGCCTTCGAGGTATTGAAAGATTCTGCTCGACATATGGTTATTCATCACACCCTTATCAACAATAGTACCTTTTTTTTTCCCATCAAAGGCAGAAGCATCGTCCTTGAAATACTGAACCATTAAGTCTGGATCCGAAGTGTTGTAAAGGATTTTAGCTTTACCTTCATAAAGTTTTTCTAAACGTTCCATAAATCACCTCTTATTTTTTAAAGACTCGGTTAAAAATCCGATCTATGTTTTTATATTGCGTTGTTAATTTAAAAGTTTTGTTAATCTCCGCAACAGACAATAATTTTACAATTTCTTTATCTTTTTTTAACAGCGCCAAAAAATCTTTGCCTTTTGTCCAGCTTTGCATAGCATTTTTTTGCACCAACTTATAGGCTTCTTCCCGAGTAATACCTTTTCGCACTAAAGCAAGCAGAACACTCTGCGAATAAATCAAGCCGCCTGTTTTTTCCAGGTTACGCATCATATTATCTGGATAGACCATCAAACCATCCATCATTTTTGTCATTTTTCGCAACATATAATGGATCAAAATAGTACTATCCGGCCCAATCACACGCTCTACAGAAGAATGACTGATATCCCTTTCGTGCCAAAGAGGGATATTTTCCATAGCAGCGAATGCATTTGCTCTCACTATGCGGGCCAAGCCAGACATTTGTTCAGAAATTATAGGATTGCGCTTATGCGGCATTGCCGATGAACCTTTTTGCCCTTTAGAGAAAAATTCTTCTGCTTCTAAAACCTCTGTCCTTTGCAGATGACGGATCTCAATCGCGATTTTATCAATAGTTCCAGCAATAATAGCCAGAACAGAAAAAAATTCAGCATGACGATCGCGCTGAATAACCTGACTCGACACCGGAGCTGGCTTTAATCCCAATTTAACACAGACATATTCTTCAACATCTGGATCGATGCAGGCAAAGGTTCCCACTGCCCCAGAAATCTGTCCGTAAGAGATAGTCTGCCGGGCTCGTTTGAGTCGGTCTATATTGCGTTTAACCTCTTCATACCAATTGGCAATTTTTAAACCAAAGGTCAAGGGCTCGGCATGAATACCATGAGACCGGCCAATAGTAGGCGTAAACTTGTATTTCTTCGCTTGCTTTTCCAAAATAACCTTAAAGGCAGAGAGTTCTTTCAAGATCAAGGTGGCAGATTGCTTCATCTGAACCGCCAATGCTGTATCTAGAACATCAGAGGAAGTCATCCCCATATGCATATACCTTGCTGATTCGCCGACATGTTCCGCCACGCAGGTTAAAAATGCTATCACATCGTGTTTAACTTCACGTTCAATTTCATCAATGCGCTCAACATTAAACTGAGACTTTGTTTGTATATCTTTCAGCGCAGATTTTGGAATTTCTCCTTTTTTAGCCAGAGCCTCACAAGCTAGAATTTCTACCTTCAGCCAGATTTTAAATTTATTCTCAGGCTCCCAGATTGAAGACATCTCGGGCAATGAATATCTTGGTATCAATGTTCAGGTTCCTATAATTTTGGGACTAAAAGTTTCAGTTGAATAAACTAAGGGTAATTCTTTATTATGGTAAGAATATTTTTTGCATATATTAAACGTAATTCTCCGGTAAATCAATATATGAACTCAACAGTTAAAGTCTGCTTTGTATGTCTTGGAAATATTTGCCGTTCCCCGCTTGCTCAAGGCATTTTTGAGGCACTTGTCAAAAACGAAGGCCTTCAAGATCAAATTATTATTAGCTCAGCAGGAGTAGGCAACTGGCATGTGGGAAATCCTCCAGACTCCCGAATGCAACAGACAGCACAAAAACACGGAATCAATCTTAATAGCCGGGCTCAACAGTTTCAATCTACTGATTTTAAGGAGATGGATTTAGTGCTAGCTATGGACCAAAGTAATTTGAGTGCCCTACAACAAATGAGGCCTGAGTCCGAGTTAAAAGATAAACTATTTCTGTTTCGCACCTTTGATCCAGAAAATAAAAATAACCTAGAAGTTCCTGATCCCTATTACGGTGGGGATAATGGTTTTGATATTGTTTACCAAATTGTAGAACGCACCTGCCCAAAAATTCTCGAATATTTAAAGACAGAGCTCACAAAGAAACAATGAATGAGAACATATGCAAACTTCTAGAGTCTGTTTATGGTAAGGAAGTACAAATTCAATCCATCTTAACAGTCGGCGGAGGATGCATAAACCAGGCTTCCGCGCTAAAACTGACCAACGGTGAACGGGTATTTCTAAAGCAAAACCATCACCCTCCTAAAGATTTCTTCAGCGCAGAAGCAAAAGGCCTGAAACTTCTTACTCAAGCAGTAGGCGGACCAAGAATCCCACAACCTTTGATTTGGGAAGATTCTTTATTAATCCTAGAATATATTGAAGAATCTTCGCCGGGCCCTGATTTTGCTATCCACTTTGCCCGTTCACTTGCGGAACTTCACAAAATTAGTCAAAACAGCTTCGGCCTTGACCATGATAATTATATTGGGACTACTAAACAAAAAAATGTACCCACAGACAATGGCCTTGATTTCTTTCGCGATCAGAGGTTACGATTTCAGCAGGAATTGGCTAGAAAAACAGGAAAACTTCCCTTATCCCTCGATAATAGTCTAAGTAAACTCTGTAACCAACTAGAAAATTATGTCAATATTTCAGGAGAAAAACCGGCTTTATTGCATGGCGACTTGTGGTCCGGAAATTATTTTTCTGATCAGCACCAAGTACCTTGCATTTTTGACCCAGCGATTTATTTTGGCTTGCGCGAGACCGACCTAGCCATGACCGAATTGTTTGGTAG
>MDSW01090985.1_pt1 | contig 13632 bp, 10 predicted proteins | sample 811171 | NCBI WGS metagenome assembly MDSW01 (sample SAMN05326641, study PRJNA326480) | marine metagenome | isolation source: seawater | place: Atlantic Ocean: North West | collected 2012 | reverse complement strand
TTTTCTTTTTCTATTAACATTTTTAACACTTTCCAATACAGAAGTAATTTCAGTGGGATGATGCGCATAATCGTCGTAAAAATCATTTTTATTTTTAGAAAAAATTTTTGTCATTCTTCGCTGCACTCCAGAAAATCTTTCTAAAGATTTTTTAATGATATTTTGATTAACACCTAAGTTTAAACACACGCCCACTGCCGCAGCAGCGTTTAGCACATTATGTTTTCCAAGAAGTTTTAATTTTATATTTTTAATTATTTTTCTTGATTTGCTAATATCTTTAAAACTGAGATCAAATATCGAATGAGTGGTTTTATATCTTACATTTGATATCTGATAGTCAGCTTGTTTTGACTCACCATAAGTTAGGATATTTTTGTTATTAATTTTAGAATAAATTTTTTTTAAATTTTTGTTATCTAAACAAATTATCGATTTACCTGTTGGTGGTGTTTTTTCTAAAAATTTTACAAATGATTTCTCTAAATTTTTAAAATTTTTATAAAAATCTATATGCTCATAATCAACATTTGTCACAATTGAGTAATTTATTGGAAGTTTAAGAAAACTACCGTCTGACTCGTCTGCTTCTAAAATAGCCCATTCTCCTTTACCAAGTTTAGCGTTACTTTTAAGAGAATTAATCACTCCGCCATTAATTATTGTTGGGTCAAGTTTTTGATCTGATAAAATTTTTGAAACTAAGGAAGTTGTGGTGGTTTTTCCATGCGAACCAGTAATAATAATATTTTTTTTTAAAGAAACTACGTCTGCTAAAACTTCTGCTCTTGAATAAACAGGTATTTTCTTTTTTCTAGCGCATCTGATTTCAAGGTTTGAATTTTTTATTGCCGTTGATTTAACTACAATAGTTGAATCAATAACATTTTTTTTGGAATGTCCAAGATAAACTTTAATTCCAGTTTTAGAGCAACTAAGTGTATTTTTATTTTTATTTTGATCGCTTCCTTGAACTTTAAAACCCATATTGTGCATTATTTGTGCTAACCCACTCATTCCTATTCCTCCAATTCCAACAAAATGAATCAGGTCTGTTTGGCCTAAATTAATTTTTTTCATAAGTAATTTCTTTCAATACACGATTAATATTTTCATAAACATATTTGTCAGAATATTGTTTTTGTTTCTGTTGTATTGTGTCTAAAATTGAGTTGTTATCGTGGATCTCTTTCAAAAGGTCAAAAAGTTTATATGTTAAATCTTTTTCCTCTATCAGGAAACCCAAATTTTTGCTCTCATAAAACTTTGCATTTTTAAATTGATGATTATCTGCTGAAGTTGGAAGTGGGACCGAGATAAATGGAATATTGAAGTTAGTAAGCTCAGCGAGTACAGAGGATCCGCTTCTTGTAATAGCTAAATTAATCTTTGAAAAATAATCGATTAAATTTTTGCTAAAATTAAATATTTCAAAATTTATCTTATTTTTTTTATAGAATATTTCTAGATCATTATTTTGCTCTTTTAAACATTGCTGGTATATCTTAATTGGTATGCCGTTTGCAGAACACTGGTAAAAAATACCTGGAAGTAACTCAGCAAATTTTTTTGCAGCCTGGCTGCCCCCGATAACGAGAATATCTAATTTTTTTAAATTAGTTTTTTCTTTATTTTTCGAGAAATTTAATATTTCTTTGTTGATTATATTCCCAATTTCAATAAGCTTATATTCAAATTTTTGTGAAATCCCTTCTACTTGTCTTTTAGAAACTATAATTTTGTTGGCGAATGGAAGTAAATATTTATTTGCTTTTCCTATTATTAAATTATTTTCGTATATTATAAACTTTATTCTTAAAATACTGGCAGCAATACAAATCGGAAAAGATGCATAACCACCCATACCAAAAACAACTTTTGGTCTATTAAAGAGTAGAAAGAGTATAGATCTTAAAATTGTAAAAATAATTAAAAAGATTGTGATAAACTTCCATAGTAAACCCGTTCCTAAAATTTTTGATGAGGGTAAAATTTTAACACTCAGGTCTTTAAAATTTTCTAAAAACTTGTATCCTCTTGAGTCTGTTACAAGTGTTACGTTATAATGTTTTTCAGTTAAATGCCTTGCTAAATGACAACCAGGGAATATGTGACCTCCAGTACCGCCGACAGCAATAATTACTTTTACTTTTTTATTCATAAAGATAAGAGTTATTTTTTGTATAATTTAAAATTATCCCTGCAAGAATTGAACTGCCGATTAAAGACGAGCCTCCATAACTTAAAAAAGGTAACGTCATGCCTGTTGTAGGTATCAGGCTAGTATTTACTCCAACATGAATAAATGTTTGAAAAATTAATAATGTTGAGAGACCACATAAAGAAAGTTTGATTAATTGATCTTCTTGATTAACACAGTTTTTTATAATTCTAAAAGAAATGTATAAAAAAATTAATATAATAGATATTGAGATTAATGAACCGTATTCCTCAGATATTATTGCGATTATATAGTCTGTATGTGCTTCAGGTACACTTTCTTTCAAAATTCCCTCTCCCATACCTTGTCCAGTCAAACCTCCGAGTTTTATGGCATCCAGGGCTGAAGATGATTGGAATTGATCTCCATTTGTTGGATCAATAAAAGAAATTATCCGATTAGTTATATAACCAAATTTTTCCGGCATTAAAAAAAGTAACAAAGCTAGTGAAATTAAAAAAACTGAAAAGAAAATAAAAATATAAATCCAACTTACCCCAGATAAAAAAATTGTTATGATCCATGCTCCTATAAGTAAAATTGATTGTCCCAGGTCCGGTTGATCAATAAGTAGTATAACGATCGAAACTAATAACAAAAAACTTAATATGTATCTCAAGTTAGATTTTTCTAGTTTTTCAAAGGTTAAAATTTGACTTGTGATTAATATAAAAAAAGGTTTTAAAACTTCAATTGGTTGAAATCTAAAAAAATAAAAATCTAACCATCTTTTTGCACCTTTAACCTCTACTCCCAGGAAAGGGACCAAAGCTAAAAAAATAAATGAAACAATAAATATTGGTAATATAATTTTTTTTAAAAATTTTGTTCTAATAATTGATAAAAAAAACATTATAAACAAGGCTAATAAAGCAAAAATTAAATGTTTTGAAAAAAAAAAATAATAATCTTTATTTAATCGCTCTCCAGCTAAAAATGAAGTGGAGGAAAAAGAGAAGAAAATACCTAGAAAAAATAATGTAATAAAACAGCAAAAAATTTTTTTATCAATGTTTCGCCAATAATTAATTATTTTATATTTATAAGTACTTTCTTGCATAATATTTGGATAATTTTTTAAATTCTTCTCCTCTTTTTTCAAAATTAAGAAATTGATCAAATGAGGCTGCAGCTGGACTTAATAATATGGAATTTTTTTCTTTTTTAAATAAATGATTTTCTTTAAAAATTTGTAAAATAGAGTTTTTTAAATTGTTTGTTATCTTAAAATTTACTTTATTTTGTATTTGTGATTTAAAAAAATTTGTGCTTTGACCTATTATAAAAGCTTTGATTATATTCTTCGACAAATTTTTTAATTTAATTTTATCATTTTTTTTTGGAAACCCTCCAAGAATCCAAAAAATATTTTTTGTGCTTTTTAGAGCAAACTTTGCTGCTTCAAAAGATGTAGCTTTTGAATCATTTATAAAAATAAAATTTTTCTTTTTAAAAAAAATTTCATACCTGTGAGGCAAGCCTTTAAATGAGTTTAGAGAATTTAAAATAAACTTTTCTCTAATTTTTAGTAATTTTGATACAGTAAAAATAAATGACATATTCTCATTATTAATGGCAAGTCTTAAGTATGGATTCTTAATTTTTGATCTAATTTTTTTAAAATGTTTTTGACTAGGAATTATTAATTTTCCAAGATAATTTTTTTTACTGAATATTGGTTTCAATTTGTTATTTATTATTGAAAATTGGTTTTTGTTCTGGTGTTCAAAGATTTTTAACTTAGAGTTTATATAGTGATTTATGTCACCATGCCAATCAAGATGATCGTTCGAAATATTTATTAACACTGCATAATCGGGTTGTATAAATTTCGAGTGAGAGAGCTGAAAAGATGATGCTTCAATAATTAAAAAATGATTTTTTTTAATTTTTAGGTCAAGTACAGGTTTTCCGATGTTTCCGCCTATTAATACTTTATAATTATTTTTTTTTAAAACATGAGCTAAAATTTTACATGTAGTTGATTTTCCATTTGTGCCTGTGATAACTATACTTTTATGGAATTTTTTTAGTAAAAAAATTAAATCGATATCTGTAATAATTTTCTTTTTGTGGTTGATTAATTTTTTCTTATTTTTCGACTTTTTTAAACTTACCCCAGGACTTAAAACTATATAATCACTATTTGTTAAAGCTAAGCTGAGATTTCTAGGTCTTTTTTCTCTAAAAATGTTTTTATTTTTATCATCCCAAACTTGATAATTTTTAATTTTATTTTTATTAAAAAAATTTATCACCGATTTTCCGGTTTGTCCAAGCCCATAAACTAAAAAAGTTAATTCTTTAAATTTTTTTATAGATGTCATTTATTACCTTAGTTTCAAAGTCGCTAATCCGACTAAAGCTAAAATAATTGCTATTATCCAAAAACGAATTACTATTGTTGACTCTGCCCACCCTTTTTTTTCAAAATGATGATGTATTGGTGCCATTTTAAAAATCCTCTTACCGGTCAATTTGAAAGATATAACTTGAATTATTACCGATACAGTTTCCAATACAAATAATCCGCCGATAATGGCTAAAACAATTTCATGCTTAACGATAATTGCAATCGCAGCTAAAGATCCTCCTAAAGAAAGCGAGCCAGTGTCCCCCATAAAAATTTTTGCGGGTGGAGCGTTATACCACAAAAATCCAAGGCATGCTCCAACTATAGATCCACAAAAAATCGAAAGCTCCCCCACATCAGGTATATATTGAATCTGAAGGTATTCAGAAAAAATTGTATTTCCGACAACATAAGAAATAAGTGTAAATGATAGAGCAACTAACATTACCGGAACAGTAGCTAATCCATCAAGTCCATCAGTTAAATTGACTGCGTTTGATGCTCCGATAATTACGAACAACCCAAAAGGAATAAAAAATAGTCCCATGTTAAGAATTAAATTTTTAAAAAAAGGAAAATATAAATTGAACAAAAATTCGTGATTAGAGAATTTAATTAAGATTAATAGTGCAATAGCCCCTATTATTAATTGACCTAAAAACTTATATCTTGATTTCAGCCCACTTGAATTCTTTAACTTTATTTTTAAAATGTCATCTAAGAGTCCTAATCCACCTAAACTTAAAGATATAAATATTAATGTCCAAACATAAATGTTTCTTAAATCTGCCCAAAGAAAAGTGCTAGAAATAATACCGATAATAATTATAACTCCACCCATTGTTGGAGTTCCAGATTTTTTAACAATGTGATCGATTGGTCCATCTTGCCTAATCGGTCCTGTTATCATTTTTTCAGAAAATATTTTAATTAAAGGTGCTCCAATAATAAAAACAACAATCAGGGATGTCATAACTGATAGACCTGTTCTAACAGTTAAATATTTAAACACATTTAAAAATGAAAACTGGTCAATGAGCGAAGTAAAAAAATGAAATAACATTTAATTCCCTTTTATTAACCTTTTGCTTAAATTATATAATCCTGTAGCATTTGATCCTTTAATCATTAAATAGTCATTATTAGCTATAATATTTTTTAAAGTAAAATCTACATCTTCATTATGTTGAAAAATATTTCCCTGCTTATTTTTCTTTAACTTCTTATAGGTAAACAATGTTTTATCACCTTTAATGAATACTTTATCTATATCTGAATTGTTAATAACTTTTGATAAATTTTTATGCAATATTTCAGATTTTTCACCTAGCTCTAACATGTCCCCAAGAATCAAATATTTTTTGAAATTATTTTTTTTAATTAAATTGAAGTTTTTAATTGCATTTTTAACTGAAAGAGGATTCGCATTATAGCTTTCATCTATTAAATTAAAATTTTTTTTATATCTTTTAATTTTATAGGACCTACCTCTACCTTCAGACAACTTATAATTTTTATAATATTTTTTTACTTTATGAATATTAAGATTTAATTCTTTAAGTATTGTTAATGATGAGAGAAAATTATAAATATTGATATCTTTCACTTCAAAGCTCATAATTTCGTTATTAAGTTTGACTTTTATAATCTTATTCTTTTTTTGTTTTGTGATTGAGATGGGATAAACATTTGCATTTTTACTCATTCCGAAAGAAATTACTTTTACATTATTCATTTTAGCTTTGTTTGCTAAATGTGTGAAAAATTGATCATCTCGATTTAAAATGATTGTACCTTTTTTATCAATATTTTTTATGATTTCTCCTTTTGCATCAGCTATCTCTCTCAAATTCTTAAAATTTTCTATATGAGCCTCTCCTATATTTGTGATTACTGCCATATGAGGTCTAATTAACTTTGATAGATTATTAATCTCACCTTTTTTACTCATTCCTACTTCAAAAATACCAAATTTATGTTTTATATTTAATTGAGATAAACTCAGAGGGACCCCAAAATGATTGTTATATGATTTTGGCGAACAGTGTGTTAAATCATAATTATCTAGCAAACTTTTTAATAAATTCTTTAATGATGTTTTTCCTGCACTACCAGTTATCGCAAGAATTTTTGCTAATGATTTTTCTCTTTTTTTTGAAGCATAATCTTTTAAAAATTTCATCTCATTATTAACTTTAATAATTTTTTTTTTATATTTTTTTGAGATCCTAGACGAAATTATATATTTAGCTCCACGTATTAATGCTTTAGGGATAAACTTATTACCGTCATTATTCTTTCCTTTTAATGTCAAAAATAAGTTATCTTTTTTAATTTCTCTTGAGTCTATTGCAATACCGTGAAAATTTTTTAAATTTTTTATTTTTTGAATATCATAAATAATTTTTTTATTTTGCAAAAAGTTTTGCTGAACAATTGGTATTATTTTAAATCTAATTTTTAATTGTTTAATAAATTTTTTATCTGAAAACTTAATGATTTTTTTTTTATAAATTTGCTCCTCCTCATGACCTTTTCCAGCAACTAATATTATCTCATCAGGCTCAGCATTAGATATAGCTTTTTTAATCGCCTGCGCTCGACTGCCAATATTAAAATGATTTTTATTTGTGATGTTTTTTAAAATATTTCTTCTTATTTTTTCAGGATTTTCATTTCTAGGATTATCGTCAGTAACATATATTTTATAACAGTTTAAGTTTGCTATTTTTGCCATTAATGCTCTTTTTTTAATATCTCTTTCGCCCCCACATCCAAATACCAAAGATAATTTACTATTATAATTTTTTTTTAAAGCTTCTATAGATTTCAGCAAAGCGTCAGGAGTATGAGCATAATCAACATAAACTTTTATATTATTTGAAAATTTTCTCACAAGTTCTAATCTACCATTTACCCCTCTTATTTTTTTAAGAGAGTCAAAAATTTTTTTTTCTTTTAAATTGCATAGCTTGGCTGCGATGATCGCTAGAGATAAATTTTTTTTCTGATAATCAAAAACTTTTAAATTATTTTTTTTACCTAGTTTTGGAAAAACAGAGTCCGTATCAATAATTTTTAAATTTCTTTTTTTTGAAATTTTTTCTAAAATCGGGAATTCTTTGATATTTTTATTGACTATTATAAATTTATTTTTTTTTAAGATTTCTTTAAATAGTATTAACTTTGATTTTAGATAAGATCTCATGGTTTTATGATAATCTAGGTGATCTTGGCTAAAATTAGTAAAAATTCCTGCTTTTAAGTCCAAGCCATGAATTCTTTTTTGGTGAAGGCCATGACTAGATGCTTCAATTATGACATTATCAATCTTATTATTTTTAATTTTTTCTAAGTTGCTATGAATTGAAATTGCATCTGGAGAAGTAAGATTTGATTTGAAAATTTTTCCTTTATATTTTATGCCTAAAGTTCCAATTGACGCAACAGGAACTTTATTTAAAGAAAGAATTTGATAAAATAAATCAGCAACAGAGGTCTTTCCATTAGTACCTGTTACAGCGATAATATTTTTTGGTTTATTTTTAAAATACTTTGATACAATTTTAATTAATAAATTTCTTAAATTTGAGGATTTGTATATTGTTGAGTTATTATTTTTATAATCACATTTTTTTGAACATACAATAACAGAAGCCCCTTTTTGAACCGCCTCTTCAATATATTTTTCACCATTTGTTTTTTGACCTCGTAATGCAAAAAACATATAACCTTTTCTTACTTTTCTACTGTCAAGTGTAATGCCTTTAATCTTAATATTTTTTTTCTTTTTTGAGATATTGTTAATTAGATATTTCAGCAACATATTTACTATCAAAGTCTTTATTCTTTATGGCTAAAATTGGCCCAATTTTTTTTATTATTTTGCCGGCAGTGTAAACTGCATTCCAGCCTGCCTCATTTCTAAATCCTTTGATTTTTAATCCTTTATAATTATAAATTAAATCTTTGGCAGTTTGAGGATTTTCCAGCATCACTAATAAAGAATATTTAGGTTTATACGTAGGAAAAACAGATATAAAAGTATTTAAACTATTTTTTTTATCTTTATAGTTTTGAGAGGTACCTGTTTTTCCACCCACATAATAACCATCAACGTCAGCAAAATGAGCTGTACCTTCCTCATCAGTAACGACTTTTCTGAGCATGTTGTTTAACTCCTTACTTGTTTTTTTAGATACAAGTCTTCCAAAATCTACCTCATTATTAATTTTGATCAGCTTGGGTTTGATAATTTTACCACCATTAACTAATGCTGCATAAGCTGTTGTCGCTTGTAAAGGTGTAGTAGTAATTCCATGGCCAAAAGAAACAGTTTCTAACTTGCATTTATTCCAACTAAATATGATCGGGCTTCCTACCTCGGTGATTTCTAAATCAGCGTTTTTAAGAAGATTGGTATCATCAATAAATTTTTTGTATCTTTCTTCTCCAATCATTCTGGCAAGTAATAAAGTTCCAATATTCGATGATCTTATAAGTATATCTTCGACTGACAAATTTTTTGGAAAATCTTTTATATCAGATATTTTATACTTTGAGCAGTTAATTGATCGTGGGATATTTTCTATTATAGTTTTAGAATTTACAAGATTATTTTCTAAAGCTAGTGCAACTGTAAATGTTTTAAATATTGAGCCTAACTCGTAAACTCCTTTAGTAATTTTATTTATGTATTTTTTGTCTTTTACATTATTTCTCATATTAATATCAAAATCTGGAAGTGAGACTAAAGACAATATTTCGCCGTTTTCAACGTTCATAAGTAAAGCTCCTCCACCTGTAGACTTAAATGTTTTTAAAGATAGGCTTAACTCTTTACTTATTAGATGTTGTATATTCGTATCTAGAGTTAATTTTAAAGGTTGATCTAATAGTTTTTTGTTCTTTAATTCTTGATCAAAATATTTTTCGATACCTGAGACACCTACATTATCATAGTCTACTTGACCAATAATATGACTAAATAAATTAGCATGTGTGTAGATCCTGGACTGAAATGGCTCAAATATTATTGCTTTTTCACCTAAACTCCATAGTTTTTCTTTTTCAATTTGAGTAATACGTTTTTTTAAATAAAAGTATTTACCTTTAATTATCTTTTCTTTAATTTTTTTTATTTCTAAACTTGGGAAGTTTAGTCTAAGTTTTATTAGAAATTTATCTTTATCTTTAATCAGCGAGGGATTGATAGCTGCGTGGAAAGATTTGACGTTTCGAGAGATCAAAACTCCGTTTCTATCAACTATATCTCTCCTTAATAAGGAAAATTTTTTTGAAATATTATTCTGATGAAATACTTCGATTTTATTTAAAGATACGTTTATAATTCTTATACTAAAAATAAGAATTAAAGAAAAAAAAAGAAAAAATAATAGGTAAATTCTATCATGAAAAAAATTATTTTTTTGAATATTTTTATTTTTTTTGTTTGTTTCTAAAAAATCTTCAAAATAAAAACTTGTTTGGTTTTTGTTCGAAATTTTATTTTTTTTTTTCATTTTTTTTTTCCTGTGTTACAAATTTATTTTGAAGATTTAGAAAACTCGACATACTTAAGAATATTTTCGAATGCTCCATAGGTTGATATTGATTTCTGTCTAAGTATTCTATTTTTTTTTCAATTACAGCTGGTGAGGTTAAATAAGAGAAATCTAATTGTGATTCATTCAAATCTTTTTCTTTAATATCAATAATTTTTACTAAATCGTAAATTTTTTTTTCAATATCTCTTGTCTCGTTTTTAATTACAGATGTACAAACTAAAAGAGAGATAAATACCATAATCGAAAGAAAAATTTTAACTCTAAACATTTATAGCCTCAAGGTTAAGGTAATTAGAAAATTTATGAAATAAATCTTCAGGGTATATAAACTTATTTTTACTTCGAATTGCATATCTTAACTTGGCCGAGCGCGATGAAATATTTTCAATTAATTCTTTCTCTGATGGTTTTAAAATTTTTTTATTATATTTTTCAAAAAGAATATTAGTATTGAAGTTATTTTCGGGAAAATATCTAGAAGGTTTTGCGCGATTTTGAGAATAATTACTGAAGAAATATTTTACAATTTTATCTTCAATAGAATGAAAACTTACGACTAAAATTTTTCCACCTGGTTTTAACAGCTTTGTTGCGTTAATTATTCCATTTATGAGTTCTGAAATTTCTTTGTTCACAAATATTCTAAGCGCTTGAAAAGTTTTAGTGCTAGGATTAATTTTAGACGAAAATTTTTTTTTTTTACTTTTCTCAATTATTTTTACTAATTCATCTACCCTTGTAATTTTATTTTCAGTTCTTGCTTTAACAATATTTTTTGCTATCTTTGATGCTTCCTTTTCCTCACCTAATATTTTAATAATTAATTTTAATTTTTTTTCACTTAAATTATTGATAGCATCTTGTGCTGATAATTTAGAAAGTCCCATAGACATATCGAGTTTTTCTTTAGACTTAAACGAAAAACCTCTTTTGAAATCATTCAATTGAATTGAAGAAAGACCCAAGTCAAATATAACAGTATCTACACCCTTTTTTAAAATTTTATCTACTTGGCTAAATTTTATTTGAAAAAAATTAAATCTTTTTTTAAATTTTTTTTCTAATCTTTTTGCTATAAAATTAACTTTTGCGTCTCTATCTAATCCAATAACTTTAGTGTTTGAAAATTTTAATAAAGCTTCAGAATAACCACCTCCACCAAATGTACAATCTAAGAAGAGGCCGCCTTTAATTGGAGATGTAATCTGAATAATTTCACTCAACATCACTGGATAGTGTAGCGACTCCAGTGATGTTGGTTGTGTTTTCATTAATACCTAATTTAGACATTAAAACTTTTGCCTACGCAAAAATGCGGGGATTTCAAAATCCTCATCCTCATTTGTATCCTGATCAAACAATTGGTCTTCTCTACTCTCACCTTGCTCATCAATATTGACTGCATCTTCTTGAGCTTTTTCCTCTGCAAAAAGTCTTGGTGTATACTCTTCTTCACTATTTTGTTTTATTTCAGTTGATATATTAAGCTTATTATCCTCTTTTTCAATTTTCGAGCTTTGCTCAATATAAGCTGCACTTTCCATAGAAACACCAGATGGAATTTCATCATTTTTTCGGATATTGTTTAACGAGTTTGCCACAATTTCTTTTTCTTCATTATTTTCAAAACTATCAATAAGTGCATTTTGTTCTTCATCATTTTTAATCTCTAAACTTTCGTCAAGCTTTAAAGCGTTTGCACCGTCGATTGAGTTAACAACATTTTGTTCAATACTATTTTTCGAGAAAAGATTGTCGGAAGAACTGTTATTTCTTCCATTGGAGCCATTAACTATGTTTAAATGAGGTCTAGGCTCAGGAAAAATACTAGCTCCTTGCAAAGAAGTAGCCACAATCGATACTCTTATTTTACCATTCATATTTTCATCTTTAATCGCTCCAAAAATCAACTCAGCCTCTGGGTCTACTTCTGCTCTGATTTTATTGACAGCGGCATCGACTTCAAAAAGTTTTATATCACTCCCGCCTGTTATATTTACAAGTAATCCTTTCGCACCTTGTAAAGTATACTCGTCAATAAGAGGGTTATTGAGAGCTAACTCGGTTGCTGCCATCGCTCTATTTTCTCCATCGGCTTCTCCTGTACCCATCATCGCTTTCCCGCTAGAACTCATTACGGTTTCTACGTCAGCAAAATCTAAGTTTATCATTCCAGGTCTTACCATCAAATCAGTAATACTTTGAGCACCGTGTTTTAAAACATCGTTTGACAAACTAAAAGACTCTTCAAAGCCTGTGGACTCATTAGCAATTTTAAAAAGATTTTGATTAGGTACCACTATTGTCGTATCTAAGTGTCTTTTTAATTCTTCAAGACCTGTATTTGCTCTTCGCATTCTTTTAGGCCCTTCGTATGCAAAAGGAAGCGTGGTCACTCCTACGGTTAAAATATTCATTTCTCTTGCAGCTTTTGCAATAACATGAGATGCACCGGTTCCTGTGCCGCCACCCATACCTGATGCAATAAACACCATATTACTTCCTTGAATGTAATTTATTATTTCATTTATTGACTCGTCAGCTGCAGCTTGACCGATATCATGTTTTGCACCAGCTCCAAGACCTTTAGTTAAATTCATGCCTATTTGTATTTTAGCGTCAGCCTTGCTCATTTTTAAATCTTGGGCATCTGTATTTACTGCAACAAATTCTACTCCCTGCAATCCAGCTTCGATCATAGCATTAATCGCATTTCCTCCTGCCCCACCAACTCCAATAACTAATATTCTTGGTTTTAATTCTCGTAACTCACCACCACCTACATTTATACTCATGACAACTCCCCTTTCTGTTTGTTATCCCATGTTAAGTGAGATCTATTTTGATAAGCTTTTTTTCTTGCAAATACTTTAAACTTTTCAAAATTTTTTGGTTCCCATATTTGAAAAGTTTTTCCAAGTCCTATAAAAAAAACACTACTGTTAATTTTTGCGTGATTTAACAGTTTTTTTGAAATTAAAACTCTTCCTTCTGTATCAAACTGTAAATTCTCACTTTCTGATAATACTGAAGTGGCAAAATAATCTCTTCTGTCTTCAAATGGATTTAATGAGTCTATTGTATTAGATAATTTTTCAATTCTGTCTTGAGAACAACCCTCTAGAGCTGCGTGATTAAAAGATGGATAACAGATAAATCCATTGTAACCCATAGAATTTAGGTGTGATCTAAAAGTAGCTGGCACAGAAACTCTCCCTTTCTTGTCTAATTTGTTCTCGTAACTCGATAAAAACATATTTAATAATAAACCTTTTAAACGTATTAATTTTCAAACTACCCTCCATTATGGGATAATTTGGGATATTATGGGTTTTTTGAAAATAGTCAATATATTTGTATTTTGATTTAAGTACAAAAGTAGAACGATTTTTTTGGATTATGCCAGATAATCTATAAGCCGGGTTCTGTCATTTAAGATGTCATTTATCTAGGCTTAAATTCGCATTTAAGCTCAAGCGGTTAACCCAGAA
>MDSW01209361.1_pt1 | contig 13637 bp, 11 predicted proteins | sample 811171 | NCBI WGS metagenome assembly MDSW01 (sample SAMN05326641, study PRJNA326480) | marine metagenome | isolation source: seawater | place: Atlantic Ocean: North West | collected 2012 | reverse complement strand
CCCTCCAGGTAAAATAATTATGGCATCTGCTTCTGAATACATTCTAATTTTTCGATCATGCATGTTTTCAGTAATTTCAAGGTTTTGTAAGTCAGTTTTCCCAACTTCGAGTTTTAGTAGGTGCTTTGGTATAACCCCTAAAATCTCTCCTTTGTTTTTCTGAGCGGCGTTAGCGATCTCACCCATTAGACCAACACTTCCACCTCCATAAACTAATTTGATCTTATTCAAGGATAATCCGAATCCAAGTTCCTGAGCCATCTTTTTAAACTTTGGGTTTAGCCCGTCTTTTGAACCACAGAATACTGCTACAGACTTGACTCTCTTATTTTCCAAAAACTCTCTCCTGAAGAACATCTTATCATTGATAGTAAAGTGCTTTCTTTTTATTTTCTACCGGTTATATAGGAAAGACGAGACGGAGATTTAAATGCAAAGAATGCTTCAAAAATATGGCTGGGCAATTTCGCTATTTATAGTTTTGGTATTGGTTATACTTGGAATTGTAATAATTGTGAATAGATCATACGATGAGCTTGCGGATCAGTCTACCAATTTTGAAGAAACTCAAGACGGTACTGAAAATCAAAATCTAAGCGGTTTATCAAAACCTAGTCCTGAAATGTTCAAAACACTTGATTCTGAGAAACAAGTTGGCAGAGCTGAGAATTCAGAACTTGTAGATGACGAGTTTGATTCGAAAAATCAATCGGATCAGAATGAACAAAATGTAAAACAAGAAAAAATTATTTTGGATAGTCAAAATTCTGTAAGTAAACCTAAGCAAGACATGTCAACTTCGAACTCTGATAACACTAAGTCAAGCACACTTGGGGCAGTAGATGACATGATTTCGTCGGATAACTCCATCCGGCCTCAGGAAAAAAATGATGTGGAGCTAGAGGTTGTGAATGAGCAAGCCAGTGGTAAGCCGGAGACTGAGACTGAGACTGAGCCGAGTGAGTCGTATTTGAATAAAGAAATATCAAATTCTAATCGTGCTGTAACGGCTGCTAAGCTCAAGAACCAGACATTAGAGACATTGGGGATTAAAGAAAAAACCACCTCTAATTTGTCTGTTGACCCCACAACCTCAGATGATTCAAGTGTTGAAGAGGTTAAACAAAAAAAAGTAGAGGAGGATAAAGCATTAGAGTCAAAAGAAGACTTGTCTGTCGATGTTGTGAGGGTAGACAAATCTGGTGATGCGGTTATAGCTGGTACAACAACGCCTAATAGTAGAGTGGAGGTGCTATCAAACGACGAGGTAGTAATCGAAACTGAGTCCGACGCTGAAGGAAACTTCGTTGCAATGGGCACAGTCAAAAGCATGGATTTCGCCCAAACTTTAACTTTGAGGAGTGAGAAAGAACTCCCTGCCAATAATGTGGGAATTAAGAGTGCTCAAGAGGTGCACGAAACTGAATTAAATGATGATAGGGTTTTAGAAAAAGAAAAAGATCAATGGGTTGTAGCAGAAAATATTTTTGTGATACTACCCAATAACCTTTTTGAAAGTGATGCTGATCAAAACGGGAGAGGTTTTGATCCTGTTATTGTTCAAAGTGACTCGAATGAGATAAAGATAGTCCAAAATAAAAGTGTTGTTTCAGTTAAAAGAATAACCATTGATAGTATAAGTTATTCTGATTTGGGAGAAGCCGTTTTAACGGGCCGTGCTAAGCCTGATTACAAGGTTCTCATATATGTTGATGATAAATTTATCGACTCATCAAATGTAGGGGCTTCAGGGGGGTGGTCTTCAGAGCTCACAGGTTTAAGTCCAGGAGTTTACAAGCTGAGATTAGATGAGGTTGATGACCGTGGAGTAGTTAGAAGTAGAATTGAGACACCATTTAAGAAAGTTTCGCCCGATATACTCATGAATATGGTATCTGGATCGATAACGGTACAACCGGGTAACAGCTTATGGCGGATTGCTCGTCGTATATTTGGTAGGGGTATAAAATACATTGAAATATATGAAAAAAATTCGGATTTGATCAAAGATCCTGATTTAATTTATCCCGGTCAAGTTTTTGCTATACCAACAAAAATATAAGAAATTATTATATCGGCAATAGAAAATTTTTTATACACTTCTTTGATTGTCTTTAATTATCATTATGCCCAGAGTGAGGACGGAATGGCACAAAAAGAAAATCACAGGAGTAATTGGAGCATAATTTTTGGTATTATTCCGTACCTTTGGCCCGAGAACAATATCAAAATACGTTTAAGGGTTTTAGTCTCTTTGCTAGCATTAATATTTGCAAAAGTTACTACTGTGGCTACACCACTTTTCATGATTTGGTCTGTAGATTCCTTGTCTTTAGCCGGAACTCAACAAAATTCTTCAATGATTATTGGTCTAGGTTCATTGAGTTTAGTGGTTTGCTATGCTCTGATGAGGGTTTTTTCTGTTGGTTTCAATCAACTGCGCGATGGAATTTTTGTGGTAGTCGGTCAACGAGCTTTGAGAAGGCTAGCGACCCAAACGTTTTCACACATCCACTCATTATCATTACATTTTCATATTACCCGAAAAACTGGAGCGCTAAGCAGGATTATCGAGAGAGGTGTAAAAGGGGTCGACTTTTTACTTAGATTCCTTCTTTTTTCGATTGTACCCTTGTTGTTAGAACTATTCTTCGTGGGGGTTATTCTTTTGGTACGTTATGATTGGAACTATGTGCTTATTATATTTTTTACAATACTTATTTATGCCTGGTTCACTCTTTGGGTAACTGATATGAGAGTTAAGATCCGAGAGCGTATGAATCGCTTAGACAACGAAGCTAATCAGAAGGCTGTCGACAGTTTACTTAACTTCGAAACTGTAAAGTTTTTCAATGCAGAACTAAGAGAAAGAAAAAGGTATAATTCGTCCATGAAGGGATATGAAGAAGCCGCAATACAGACTGGTATCACATTGGCTTATTTGAATTTTGGACAATCTTTATTGATTACCGCGGGGCTTGCGGGAGTTATGATTTTGGCTGCCCAAGGGGTAATAGATGGTGCGTTAACAGTTGGTGAGTTTGTTGGGATTAATGCGATAATGATCCAACTTCTTATGCCTCTGAATTTTTTGGGGACAGTTTATCGTGAAATAAGACAGTCCTTGACGGATATGGCTGATATGTTCGAAATTTTAGATCAACCAATTGAAATAAAGGACCAATTAAACCCTGTAGTTATAAATAGAGTCATTGGCAAAGTCTGTTTTAGCAAAGTAAACTTCAGCTATTCAGACGCGCGACCAATTTTGAATCATATTGATTTCAGCGTTGAACCAGGCGAGACACTCGCGATTGTCGGCCCTTCAGGCAGCGGTAAGTCTACCATTGGTCGATTGCTCTTCAGGTTTTATGATGTTAGGTCCGGCTCAATCCAAATTGATGAGCGAGATATAAGAGAACTTAAGCAAACTCAGTTGCGCAGTTTTATAGGTGTTGTGCCACAAGACACAGTTTTGTTTAATGATACTATTGGTTATAATATTGCTTATGGCTCTGAAAATGTGACCTCTGGTGAGGTTGAAAAAGTCGCGAAAGCTGCGCAAATACATGATTTTATTTTGTCCTTACCAGATGGTTTCGATACCCTTGTAGGAGAACGAGGTTTGAAGCTCTCAGGAGGAGAAAAACAACGGGTTGGAATTGCTAGAACTCTGCTAAAAAATCCAAAAATCTTGCTTTTGGATGAGGCAACATCAGCACTTGATACTCAGACTGAGAAAAAAATCCTTAAGGGGTTAAAACCATTAATTCGGGGTAGATCGGTAATCACAATAGCACACAGACTATCAACTATTTACAAGGCTGACAAAATATTAGTGCTAGATGGTGGACGAATTATTGAGCGTGGATCACACTCAAACTTAATAAAGCAGAGAGGCAAATATTTCCATATGTGGAATCAACAGTTAAGTGAAGAGCAGCAATAGTATTTGAAAAAGTTATACTGTTTGAGCTGTTTATTAACAGCGGTTGTTTTTTTCATTGAGTTGATTTAAACGTAAGTTCTCTTGGTGTTATATGAGTTAAAGTACTTGTTTTCTTTGAGGTAGGATGTTGTGAGTCAAAATGATAATTTTATAGATGAGGTTACTGAGGAGGTTCGTAAGGATAAGCTTTTTATTTTATTGAAGCGATACGGGTGGATTGGTTTACTTTTTATATTGCTGATCGTGGCTGGTTCAATAATTGTAGAAATTAGATCCAGTCAAAGAAACACTGCTAGCCGCGAGCTTGGTGACGCTCTCAGTAAGCTTATCCTAGAAGAAAGCCAAAAAAATACCGATGAAAAAGCTGCTAAGAACCAGGATGTGTTAAAGGAAACGCTAATTTCGACGCTAGTAAAGGCAAGAGTGAAAGAGGTCAGTGGAGATAAAAAGCAGGCTATAAATATTTATAGGGATATTGCAAGCTTGAACCAGTCTTCCCAATTTGCTGATTTTGCCAAATTTAAGCTTGTATTGTTACTAGACCAGAACTTTGAAGAGAAGTCTAACCTTCTAGAAGAACTTATATCGCCCGACAGCGCTTTTTTTCTATTGGCAATTGAGCAGAAGGTTTTATTAAATTTAAGTAAAGGTAACGTTGATTTGGTGAAAGAAGACATGGCTTTGATACTTAACGATCCAAAGGCTAGCCCACTATTAAGATCGCGCATAAACAAATTAAAGAAGGTTTTGAATCTTGGTGATTAATCACAAAAGGTGCTCTTTCAAGAGTTTCGCTTTAGGTTCCTTAATCTTGACTGCTGCTCTTCTTGGTTGTGCCTCAGAGGATATAAACGGTGAGCGAGTTAATTTAGTTGCTAAAATTTCGAAGAGTTCTGGCTCAGATAGTATTAAACTTTCAAGGCAAATAAATAGCTATGATTGGGACGGGTTTGGAGTTTTCAAATCTGGAGAAAATATCAATTTTGAATTTTCACAAAGGCCAGTTTTATACAAACGAATTAAAGGTACTCATGGTCAGATTATTGGGTCACCAATAATAATAGATCAAACATTACTATTTTTAACAGATCTTGGTGTTGTGGTTTCTATTGACCTTAAATCTTATAAGGAGAACTGGTCTGTTTCTGTAATCCCGCGATCAGATAATAATGAGATTGTGATTGGAGGAGGTCTTGCAGCTGCAGATGGTCGTATTTTTGTAACCACAAGCTTCGGCGAACTAATTTCAATAACGATACCCAACGGTGTCGTCGATTGGAGGTTTCGCTTTCCCTCACCTTTTATAGTTGCTCCAACAATTTTTGATCAGCAATTATTTACCATGAGTGCTGATGGCGTAGTTCGGGCACACTCGCTAGCGGGAATTTCGAAGTGGCAACAAAAAAATGTGAGAAGTCAGCATATACCGTACCAGCATGGCCGGCCCGTTGGCAACAGTAAGCGACTTTTTGTTCCTTATCCTGGAGGAAAATTAGTTGCGCTGGACTCGAAATCGGGTTTGGAATTATGGAGTTACAATTATAATTCTCCTAGAATCGGCCACGCTAAGTCCTCTTTAGGAAAATTCATCGGCACACCGACCATTGTAGATGAAAAAATCTATCTAGGTAGTTACTCTGGACAGTTTTCTGCGGTGAATGTAGATGGAAGCCTAGAATGGGATGCCGCCATCGGAGCTCGAGGAAGTGCCGTTGTTATTGCAAATTCGATTTTTTTTATCTCTGATTTAGATGCCCTGGTTCATCTAAATCGTACTGATGGGACTGAAGTGTGGTCTAAGGCTGTTTCAGATAAGAAAGAAACAGTCGTATTCTACGGTCCTATTTTTGCTGGTGACAGGCTTTGGGTAACTGGGGAGAGCCGAAAGCTTATCGCTATTGACGCCCAGACGGGAAGTATTGAAATTGATATCAAACTCGACCTGATACCTGGAGGTAATCCACTCTACTCCGATGGTAAACTCATTATCTACTCTAATAAAGGTGAGTTTTTATTTTTTGAATGATTTTGCACATATTTTGCAAATGAAATGAATATTTATTTGGATGATGTAATGACATTCAGAATTACTATTGTGGGACGCCCTAATGTTGGAAAATCTACTCTGTTCAATAAGATAGTAAAGAAAAGAATCGCTATCACTGATGATAAACCGGGAGTAACAAGAGACATACTTGAAGTCGATGATAGTTCAGATAACTATTCGTATACCCTTGTAGACACGGCCGGTCTTGAAATAGCAAGTCACAACTCACTGCAGGATCGAATGACAAAACTTTCACTATCTGAGATAAAATCCTCTGATATGTGCTTGTTTGTTGTTGATGCTCGAGCTGGACTTACTGTTTTGGACCAAAAGTATGCTAAGACAATACGAAAATTAGCTAAAAAGGTGATTTTGGTAGTTAATAAGATAGAAAGCCTAAAGCTATCAGAGGTAACACCTGAATTTTATCAGTTAGGTTTAGGTGAACCTTTTCCTATATCTGCAGAACATAGTATAGGGATTGAAGATTTAAAAAGAATGATCTTGAACAATATTAGCGAGTATGGAATTTCTAGCTCCAGCTTACCAGACAATGAAGTCGTTTTTAAGCAGAGTAATAATTTTGGAAACGATAAGCCATTCGTTAACACGGACTCAGAAAAATCAAACAAAAAACTCAGAATTTCTATTATAGGTCGGCCAAACTCTGGAAAATCGACTTTAATAAATATGGTTTTAGGTTTCGATAGGTTGCTTACTGGACCCGAGGCGGGAATAACCCGAGACGCCGTATCTATTTTAACTAATTGGGACGGCGATATTTTTCACATATTTGACACCGCTGGAATGAGAAAAAAAGCGAAAATTCAATCAAGATTAGAGAAGCTTTCAATAACAGAAACTTTGAAAGCAATTAGGTTCTCTGAAGTTGTGGTGTTATTGCTTGATGCTAACAATGCGTTTGAGTCACAAGATCTGAAGATCGCAGATTTGGTAGAGCGTGAAGGACGATGTATCATCCTTGCTGTAAATAAGTGGGACTTGGTTAGTAACAAGAAGGAGAAATTAAAACATCTTAAAATAAACGCCGAAAATTTATTGCCGCAATTGAGAGGTATTTCCGTGGTCACAGTATCTGCTCTATTGGGAGAAGGCCTTGTGAATCTGAAATCAGAAATTTTAAAATCCCACGAAATTTGGAATAGGCGAATAAACACTGCCAAGTTAAATCTGTGGCTTAAAGATAGAATTTTATCGCATCCCCCTCCAAAAAATAAGGCAAATAGAATAAAACTGCGTTATATTGCTCAAATTAACCATCGACCACCTACTTTTGCTGTGTTTGGGTCTTTTTCAAGATCTATTCCGGCTAGTTATAAAAGATATCTAGTAAATGGACTGAGGGAGGATTTTGGTCTTATAGGCACTCCAATCCGTCTTTTAATTAGACAGAGTAAGAATCCTTATGTAGAAAAATAAAAATACGATTTCTACAGTCCTAATTTTTTGATCAGTATTTTTGCCTGTGAGTTACAGGAGCTCAAATGTGTTTTGTTCTCACCGGGAAAAAACTTGGCCCTGAGTGCCGTTGGCATGGCGGATGGGTGAAATATGGTTACTTTGGGTCCAAGGCGCTCATTTTCTTTACGATAGCAGTTTAAAATTGCTCTACTGGCCGCCTTGGAAGCGGCGTAAGAAGAAAAGAATTTTCCATCGGTGTTGTCGTCGACAAACAGAGCTTGCCCGTCTTTCGCCATCTTTAGCACTGGGTGAATTATTCGAATTAAATTAAGAGTCGCTCTGGCATTCGTATTTAACGCGCTGTCATAATCATCTAGAGATAGGTTTGGTGCGGGACTTAATGGTGCGGCTACAGCGGCTAAATGGACAAAGTAATCAATCTTTTGCCAGTTTTTAACCAAGGAAGGCCCAAGGTTTTCTACTTGCAGGTAGTTGGTAATGTCCAGTGGTATCATTGTGCTTGTGCCGCCTGATTGTTCAATTTTATCAGAAAGGGACTCTAAGCCGCCTACGGTTCTCGCTACACCAATAACGTGTATGCCCTTAGTTGCAAGTAAAACGCATGTCTCATATCCTAAACCTCTAGAGGCACCAGTCACTAAGGCTATTTTTTTTTTAGATGAAGCTTCCGGTCTTATGTCTCTGACTCCTCTTTTCATAAGTAGTACAAGTTCAATCTGCGCTCAAGCGACTTAATGAAAAACCGCTGATAATGATTTTGATAGTAGAAGTTAGTTTTCAACAAAGTTCACAAAATTAATGCTCTGACCCCACATTCATCAAGATATGTAAGTTTCAAGTTCTCTTATCTTAACCTGAGCTGGTTTCTTGAATACATGACGCCATCAGTTTGTCAAATCTATTCATTATCCACTCAGGTCGAGAGTTTGGTATTTTTTCCTTTAATTTTTCTTTTACACCAAAAACAACTTCACTGGTTTTTGAATTTTGAACAGAGTCAAACTGTTCAGCTTCTTTGAAGATCAACTCATATCCAATCAGCAAAAAGATTATTATTATTAAACCTCTTATCGCACCGAAAAATATGCCGAGAAACCTATCTAGCCCACTCAAGCTTGAGTGTTGAATAAAATTAGTTATCAAAGAAATTGTGATAGATAAGAAAACAAGTAACAGTATAAAACTTACAACGAATGAGATTAATATCGAGAGCTCGCAACTATCAGCAAGAATTTCTTTAATTATGGGGATTTGATTTACCAGTGGATCCAACAATGGTGCAATTACAAAAGCGAGGAGTGCAGAAAAAATCCAGCTAATTATCGATAATATCTCTCGGGTTAACCCCCTTGCGTACGCAAAAATGGAGGACACGAAAACTATTAAAATGGCTATTATATCCACGTAATTTAAATCTTCCATGGTTGGCCGCTCGCAATGACATTATTTTTGTTTTTAGGATTCGTCTCAATAAACTCTGAAATCGTAGCACATTTTATTATTTTATTTCCCTCCACTGAGTTTATTCTTGATCCAGTTGGTAATATTATAGTTGAAAAACCCAATTTTTTTGCTTCTTTTAATCTTGCATCCGTTTGTGTGACCTGCCGAAGTGCCCCAGATAGGCTTAATTCGCCAAAGATAACGGTATCCGATGGTAGTTCTATTTCATCCGTCGCAGACATTAAAGCTGCGGCAACCGCAAGGTCTGCGGCTGGTTCACTAATTTTCATACCGCCAGCGACGTTCAAGTAAACATCCTTGCCAACAAATGACTTGCCGCATCGTGACTCTAAAATTGCCATTACCATTGCAAGACGTGCTGGCTCCCACCCAACTACTGCTCGCCGTGCTGTGGCGAGAGATGAATTTGCTACCAAGGCCTGTATTTCAACTAATACCGGTCTAGTCCCTTCTATTGCAGCCAGAACCACGGATCCAGCTGAATTTGAAGTCCTTTCGGCTAGAAAAAGGGCTGATGGGTTTTCTACTTGTTCTAGACCAACGCTAGTCATCTCAAAAACACCAATTTCATCTGACGCTCCAAACCTGTTCTTTACTGAACGTAAGATTCTGTAATGAATACCTTTGTCGCCTTCAAAATATAGGACTGTATCTACCATATGTTCGACGAGTCTCGGACCCGCAATTTGACCTTCTTTCGTCACGTGACCAACGAGTATCGCCGAGATTCCACACTTTTTTGCAAAAGTGGTTAGTTCCATAACGGATGATCTAACTTGAGAAATTGAGCCTGGCGCGTTATCTAATTGATCAGAATATACTGTCTGAATCGAGTCAATAATTATTAAATCGGGTTTCTCGTTGTCGATTGTGGTCAAAATATCTCTCAAATTAGTTTCTGCTGCTATTCTGATAGGTGATTTTTCTTCCCCTAATCGTTTCCCCCTCATCCTTAATTGATCCGCAGACTCCTCGCCAGAAACATAAATTACATTTGCCCCTTTATTGGCCATACTGGAGGCCACTTGTAAAAGTAAAGTTGACTTTCCAATTCCAGGGTCTCCTCCAACTAAAATGGTACTAGCTTTTACTAGACCACCGCCCAAAACCCTATCGAACTCCTCAATTCCTGTTTTTTGTCTAGTTACTGGGTTCTTGTTTCCGCTCAACCCAACCAGTTCTACCATTTTACCTTCCCGCAGGTTTAAATTAGAATTAGTGCTGAGCACCGCCCTTTCTTCAATAGTTCCCCAAGCGTTGCATTCACTACATTGTCCTGCCCATTTGGCATATGAAAAGTTACAATTTATACACTTATAACCTGGGGCTGATTTTCGCATATTTTATTACCTTGGGATTGTTCCTATTGGTTTTGGTAAAAATAGAACGTTCTTAAAAGGACTCTGGGTTCCTGAATTGTCTCACCTTTGGATAGTTTGTCGACTCAAAATCACTTTTTTTGCCTTGCCAAGTTATTGAACCACTGTCTAGCAAAGCTATTTTATCCGCGATAACTTTCACTGATGAAATATCGTGGCTTATTGTGACCGTCGTTGCTCCCAGTCTAGTTACAATATTCCGAATTAGTTTATTTATATTGTGTGCTGTTATCGAGTCTAGTCCTGATGTTGGTTCATCAAAAAATAAAATATGTGGATTAGTAACAATCGCCCTAGCGATTCCAACACGTTTTTGCATACCCCCCGAAAGTTCAGCTGGGAATAGCTCCATAGTACTTTCTGGAAGCCCAACTAATTCTAGCGTATCTTTTGCAAGTTTCCTACGATCGAGTTCCGTTAACTCCTTATTATACTTGTCTCTGAAAGAGATATTTTCCCAAACAGGTAAGCTATCAAATAATGCAGCTCCTTGAAATAACATACCAAATTTGGATAGAAAGCTTTCTTTATTTTTGCCCGTTATTTTAGAGCCCATAAATTTTATGGAACCAGTGTCTTGAGGAATCAATCCAAGAATACACTTAAGAAGCACAGATTTTCCTTCTCCCGAACCCCCTATTATTGCCAAACTTTCTCCTTTGCCAATAGTAAGATCTAGTTCTTTTAGTATAGGTTTATCTCCAAAAGATAGTGACACTTTATTAATTTCAATTAAGTCGCTTTTCATGATTTAAATAATAGTTCTGTTAATAAATAGTTTGAAGCTAGAATAAGAATAGAAGAGCTTACGACTGCAGTTGTCGTTGCTCGCCCAACACCTTCAGCACCTTTGGAGGAGTTAATCCCGCTAAAGCAGCCCATTGAGGCGATAATAAAACCAAAGGTTCCCGCTTTGATTAAACCCGATGTTAGGTCCTGAACAGTTAAAAATTCAAAGGTATTTAAAATATACGAGGTAGAGTTAAATCCTAGTCTATTTACCCCCACGAAATATCCGCCCATAATACCGATTATGTTGCCGATCAAAACTAGAAATGGCATAGAAACAGTGGCGGCGAGCAAGCGAGGGAACACTAGATATTTGATTGGGTCTGTGGACAAAGTGCTCAAGGCGTCAATTTGCTCAGTGACTTTCATAGTTCCAATTTCTGCGGCAATAGCAGACGATACACGACCAGCGACCATTAATCCACCCAAGACCGGTCCAAGCTCCCTTAACATTCCAATTGCCACGATTGAAGGAACAACATTTTCTCCATTGAACCTGCTTCCCCCATCATAAATTTGCAATGCAAGAGCACCACCAGTAAAAAAGGCTGTTAAGCCAACCACTGGCAAGGAGAGATAGCCAATCTTGTAAACTTGCAGGAGTATTTCATGGTAATAAATTGGGGGTCGCGCGCCTAAAATAATTCCCTTTGAACAAAATAGACAGATTTTTCCTGTGATTCTTAGTAAAGAAAGACACAAAGCTCCAGTAGCGAACAAAATTCTAATTATCATTTCAGCAACGACCTATTCTTGAGTCCTGATGAAATGGTAGACTCTTTTATATCTTGAGCCAAGACTTGTTAGAACTTCATATCCAATTGTATTACAAGCCTTTGCCAAGTCATCTACCGTCTGATCCTCGCATAACACATCTAAGCATTTAGGTATTTGTGTCAAGGAGGATATATCAACGGTGATAAGATCCATTGATACCCGCCCAACTATTGGACATCGTTTTCTACCTGAATACAAAGCTCCCTTGTTAGAAAGGCTTCTGAATAATCCGTCTGCATACCCGGCTGCAACAATAGCTAACATTTTACGCGAAGGTGCTTTGTATGTGTGATTGTATCCTACTCCCTCGTTCTCAGAGATAATTTTGGTTTGCAAAATTGGAAGTGACAGATGAACGACTGGTTCAGCTTCTCGGAAGGGGAGTCCCCCATACAAACCGATTCCTGGCCGCACTAGTTGAAAATGAAAGTTGCTATTGAGCAGTACCCCTGCTGTAGCACTCAGACTTTTTTTTACTTTGGGAAACAATCCAGAAATAAGCTCAAATTCTTTTAGTTGACTTGCCGTTTCAGTAGCGGAAAAATCGTCTGCGGAAGAAAGGTGACCAATAATTAGTTTGACATTTAAACCTTCTAATAATGATTTCATCTCCAATAAGTCACTTCGATTAAGCCCAAGACGATTGATACCGACGTCAGCTTGTACTGCAACTGGATGCTCCACAAGCTGCTGAGAAAAATGTTTTATTTGGTCGGTAGTATTCAACACTGGGGTCAAACGAAATTCAGCAATCTCTTTGACATTGTCTTTTGAAAAGCCATTAAAATAAATTATTTTAGAGTTCTCTGGCAAACATTCTCGGAGCTCGATCGCCTCATCTATGGAGGCAGTAAAGAAGGTTCTTGCGCCAGTTTTCCATAATTGGTTGGCAATTGTGCTTGCTCCTAATCCATATGCGTTGGCCTTTACAACTGCTGCAGTCTCAACATTCTTGCCTGATATTCCGTCAATTGAAAGCCAGTTTTTTGAGACAGCGTCCAAATTTATCGATAACTTAGGATGCTTGCTCATGTTACTGTTGGTCACTCCCTTGTTGATATTTTTTTACAAGATTGCCAAACCTTGTATACTGACTTTCGAAAGATAAGTCGATTGTACCAATAGGTCCATGCCGCTGTTTTCCAATAATTATTTCTGCTTTTCCATGCACGGCAGACATTTCATCCTGCCACTTCAAAGTAGCTTCAATTTCATGATCACCAGGTTTTTCTCTTTCTTTATAATATTCTTCACGAAAAACGAACATAACTACGTCTGAGTCTTGCTCTATAGAACCTGATTCTCTCAGATCGGACAATTGGGGCCGCTTATCCTCTCTTGCTTCAACTTGTCTTGATAATTGTGAGAGTGCTATTACTGGTATGTCCAGTTCTTTTGCAATTGCTTTTAAACCTTGAGTAATTTCGGATATTTCGTTTACCCTGTTGTCCTTTGAAATCACAGGCCTGACAAGCTGTAAATAATCTACTATTAGTAAATCTAGACCATAAGTCCGCTTAAGCCGGCGTGCCCTTGCAGTTAAAGACGATATTGGCAGTGCAGCGGTATCATCAATAAATAATGTACAATTTTGGAGTTGTTGAGCCGCTTCTACAAATTTTTTAAATTCCTGCTCGCTCATTTCACCTCTTCGGATTTGATCTGAAGGAACTTTAGAAACTTCCGATAATATTCTTGATGCCAATTGACTTGATGACATTTCAAAAGAAAAAAACCCAACTCCCCCCGCCGAAATAGAGGAAGTTTGTTCAGTTTTAGTGCTTTTAAT
>MDSW01201430.1_pt1 | contig 13638 bp, 10 predicted proteins | sample 811171 | NCBI WGS metagenome assembly MDSW01 (sample SAMN05326641, study PRJNA326480) | marine metagenome | isolation source: seawater | place: Atlantic Ocean: North West | collected 2012 | reverse complement strand
CCCGGCAATCAATCCAAGCGCCAAAACAGCAGAAACAATCCGCCAGCCTCGACGCCTAATAAGCGTTTCCATTAAGGAAGCCCCCTCCATTAGTAAACAAAAACGAATGCCAAAAGACATTCAGATATAGAAGTGTAAGACAAACACAAGCTTTTAGGCAATAGCGGGAAAATTTGTTACATATCTGCAACTTTTATAAAACTATTTGAGTAATTGCTTACTTTTCGTTGATTTCTAGATCAATTTCAGCTTTCAAATCTCTAGAGGAGGACCCTAAATGAGCCTTATAAGCACCTGGATCCGTGTACCAACCTGAAATATCTCGATGCCCTAGGCCAAATTTCATTCCTCCGGCTGCAACCGGAACACGTATTGAACGTTCTGCCCATCCTGGATCCGCTGGATCCCAGTATGCAAAAGCTCGGTTCCCTAGGTTGAATTCGACTTCTTTTGTCTCTCCAGGTTCTAGACAAATCTTTTTAAAAGCTTTGAGTTCTTTTTTTGGCCTTGCTAAGACTGGAGAAACATGCTCGATGTAGCACTGAACAACTTCAGTTCCTGCCCTATCCCCTGTATTCGTAACAGAAATTGTTAATTCAACAGTCTCTCCTTTAAGTAGTTCTTGAATGGAAGGCATCTTTTTCAAATCCGGCTCTGACCAATCAAAAGTGGTGTAGCTCAATCCGTAACCAAATGGGAATGCAACTTCAATCCCACGAGTGTCATACCATCTATATCCAACGAAAACCCCTTCTGCGTAAAGCACCTGGCTGTTCTCACCTGGATAACTGGTAAAAGCAGGTGTGTCTTCTAAACGTTTTGGAAAAGTCGTTGGAAGTCTTCCACTGGGTTCAGAGTCGCCAAGAACAACATCCACTAAAGCATCTGACATTCCTTGCCCTCCAAACCAACTGACAAGAACTGCAGCTGCTTTGTCCACCCAGTCCATTGTTATTGGCGAACCCGAGTTGACCACTACCAACGTTTTCGGATTGCAAGCTGATACTTGACGAACCAATTCCGCTTGATTGCCTGGAAGGTCCATGCCCTCTCTGTCCCGTCCTTCTGTCTCCCATTCTTCATCAGTGCCGACAACCATGACAACAACATCTGCTTCTTTCGCTACTTCTAAGGCCCTTTCTAAAATGTCTTCATTTTCAGGTGGTCTTAAACCAACTTGAACTCCGCATAAAGCAACGCTTCCTTCGCTCGAATATTCAACGACTAGCTCAACGGTTTCTCCACGATTAAGTTCCAAAGGAACCGATACTTCTTCACTTCCGAGACCAAAAAAAGCTTCCCCAGAAGGAATAGGATCACTGATCCCATCAATAAGCGTCTCGCCATTGACCATTACTCTCGCTTTTCCTGCCTGTATCAAAGTCAAAGTGTGGCTACCATCCTGATCGGATGTCAATTGCGATTTAGCCCGGAAACTGAAATCAGAAATGTCATCAACACCTTCGATTTTTTCAAAGTGAAGTAGACGTCCATCAGGTTTTGACGACGTCGCTACTGAGGTTCCTTCACATTCGAAACCATTAAAGTATTCAATCGAAAAACCTTGTTGACCTTTTTCTGTTCTCAGGATTCTCCGCGCTATCGGTCTGCTAGTTCTGTCTGAAACCGTTCCAGGTTCATAAACAATTTCGCAATTTTCAAATCTATTTTTAAAAGCCTCTAATGGAGACACCACATATTGTGGTACTAGCTGAGCTGATCCACCACCCATAATCATCGCTGTTGCAGCATTTGGGCCTATTAGGGCAATGTTCTTTATTTCCTCCTCTTTAAAAGGAAGCAGATCATCGTTTTTTAATAGAACCATTGATTCAGCAGCCGCTTGTCGTACCAATATATGGTCGTCAGGATTTTCGAGTTCTCTTTCAGGAATTTGAAGAGGATCTTCAAAGGCACCTGTTCTTTCAAGTAAAAGAAGCAGCCTTCGAACTGAAGTATCTACTGTCTTTTCATCAATCTCTCCGTTATTAACTAGTTCAACGATTTTTTCTCCGTAGTGCTCAACAGGTCCTGGCATTTCTAAATCAAGTCCAGCATTAACGGAATTTGCAGTTGATCTAGTAGCGAACCAGTCGCTAACAACTATTCCATCGAAACCCCATTCTTGTCGCAAAATTTTGGTGAGAATTCTTTCATTTTCACATGCATAAACACCATCTAGGCGATTGTATGAGGCCATTATCCCCCAAGCTTGAGCTTCCTTTACTACAGCTTCAAATGGAACTAAGTAAATTTCTCGCAGTGCTCTTTCTGGCACAACAGATTCAATTGTGTTTCTTTCAAATTCAGAATCGTTAGCAACAAAGTGTTTTGTTGTTGTTCCCACCCCACCAGATTGAACACCTTTTACGAATTCAACAGCGATGCTTGAAGTAAGAAAAGGGTCCTCCGAGTAGCATTCAAAATTTCTTCCTCCAAGTGGTGTTCGATGGATATTGACGGTTGGAGCTAATAGAACATGTGAACCTCTTGCGCGGGTTTCGAGCGCTAATGCTTTTCCTAACTGGTTAATTAGATCTGGATTCCAAGTCGCCCCTAAAGCTGAACCGCAAGGAATACACAACGCCGGTGTACCTGAGCCTAGAAGACCTGCCCCTCTTGCGCCCGCAGGGCCGTCCGTTACTTTGAGTGACGGTATTCCTAGACGTTCTACAGGAAAAACGTCCCATACTCCTTTTCCAGACATCAAATCGGCCTTCTCTTCGAGGGTCAATTCTGCTAATAAGTCATCTATGCGTTTACTCATATATAGATATTTAACCTACAAGAGTAAATTTTGCTAATGGGGTTTTGGAAGATATATCTATTCACAAAATGCGAGTGAATGATCTCGGAAGTAACCTTTTCTTTATGTTCGATTTAATAATTAAAGATGGCACTGTAATTGATGGAACTGGTTCACCTGGTGTGAAGAGTGACATAGCTGTATCTGATGGGAGGATTTCAGATATTGGCAACTTTGATTCGAGTGAAGCAAAAGAAATTGTTAATGCGGAAGGCATGATCGTTTGTCCTGGTTTTATTGACCCCCACACCCATTATGATGCTCAACTTTTCTGGGATCCTCACGCCTCACCTTCTAATCTTCATGGAGTTACAAGTGTTGTTATGGGAAACTGTGGTTTTTCAATCGCTCCAATATCTGATGCTTCTGATGCTGAATATCTGGGGGCGATGCTAGTTCAAGTAGAAGGTATGTCAGCTGAAGCGCTTCGTCTAGGTGTTGATTGGAATTGGAATTCTTTCGGGGATTATCTAGGACGTTTGGATGGGAATGTGGGAATTAATGTCGCTGCGATGGTAGGCCATTGTGCGCTTCGACGAACCGTTATGAAAGAAGATGCCGTGAAACGCGAAGCTACCGAAGATGAGATTATAAAAATGCAAAACCTTCTTGGGGAAGCTCTAGAAGCTGGTGGTCTCGGTTTTTCCACGAGTCGTTCATTCACACACACAGATGGTGATGGTTTACCAGTCCCGTCAAGGGTTGCATCTGTAGAAGAGGTTTTAGCGCTAGCAGAAGTTTGTGAGAAGTACCCTGGCACAACACTTGAATGGGTAGCAGATGGATGCATGAACGGTTTTTCTGATGAAGAAGTTGATTTGATGACCCAAATGTCTCTACGCGCTAGACGTCCCCTTAACTGGAACGTTCTGACTGTTGATTCTGCTCGTCCAGATGACTATAAGAATCAAATAAATGCATGTGAGCGTGTAGCCGAAGAAGGTGGAAGAGCAATGGCGCTCACCATGCCGATTCTGGTTGGAATGACAATGCATTTTCATTCCTTCTGCGCTCTTTACAAGCTTCCAGGATGGGACGAAATAATGACTCTTCCTGAAGGCGAGAAAATACAGAAATTAGCTGATCCTTCTGTAAGAAAATTCCTTGAAGAAAATGCGGCTTCGCCAGAAGCAGGTGTTTTTTCAAGACTTACAGGTTGGGGGAAATATCGGATTGGTGAAACTTTTTCTGAAGAGAACAAAGGACTTGATGGGAGACTGGTTTCTGATATTGCCAGAGAACGAGGAACACGAGATTTTTATGCTCTTCTCGACATAGTTCTAGCAGATAATCTTAAAACAGTTCTATGGCCTGGACCTACAGATGATGATCCGGCTAGTTGGCTGATGAGACAAACTGTTTGGGAGCACGAGGAGGTAATGATTGGCGGTTCGGATGCTGGAGCTCACCTTGACCGCATGGCAGGCGCCTCTTATCCGACGGAATGGATCCAAGACTGCCTTACCGGAAGAGAGCTCGCACCTGTCGAAAAAGCCATCGAACACATGACTGATATTCCGGCTAAATTTTTTGGTTTAGTTGATCGAGGTAGAATCGAAGAAGGTTTTTATGCTGATTTAGTCATCTTCAATCCTGATCAAATCAATGCACAAGAACTAAAAATTCTAAATGACTTACCTGGAGAAAGTCCTCGCCTCTATGCAGGAGCTGAAGGGATTGACAAAGTTTTTGTTAACGGAATTCTTACTATAAATGAAGGTCGTCCCACTGAAGCTCTACCAGGTGTTGTTTTACGTTCAGGAACCCACACAGTCACAAACCCAATCCCAGCTGACTGCTAAATGACACAATTATCTGAAAGTCTCGGGACTATCAAAAGATTCAAGGGCATCTACAAAAATGTCTGATTCGCCAAGACCAAAAATTAGACACATGCCCGGTCTCGATGGAGCTCGTGGTCTTTGGGTGATCTTGGGACCTCTTCTTTATCATGCTCGACCTGAAAATGTGCCTGGTGGCCCTTCAATCGTTCCAGGGGGAATTCTCTCTCTTGACTTATTTTTCGTATTATCAAGTTTTCTTATTGTCACTATCGCTCTAAAAGAATGGGACCTTACTGGAAAGATAGATCTGAAAGGGTATGCAGGGAGACGCGCCAGAAGACTTCTTCCTGCTTTACTGGTAGCACTCGTAGGTCTAACTGCCTATCTAGTTTTTTTCGGAGAAACATCTCAAGTAAGTCGCTGGACTGGTGCGATCGTTTCGGCACTCACTTACAGCGCAAACTGGCATGAGATAGCCGCAGATATTTCTTACTTTGAACACTACAGAACCCCATCTCCACTGAAACATATCTGGTCATTTTCAATTGAGGAACAGTTCTACATTTTCGCTCCTCTTTTCATCATCGTAGGTTTAGGCATTCTAAAAAAGAGCGAAAAATTACTCCTGTGGTTCGCTATCGCCGGAGCCGTAGCTTCAGCTTGCTGGATGGCAATACTCCATGAACCTGGCACGGACCCATCTCGTGTTTATTTCGGCACAGACACGAGAGCTCAAGCTCTTTTTGTTGGGATTATCTTGGCTCTCCTTGCAAGGAAAATAGGCCCACCAAAATCTGAAATGACCACAAAGCTAGTTGCCCTGCTTGCATACCCGGCTACCGCCTTTCATCTCTGGGCAGTGCTTTTCGTTTCTCAAGAGAATGAATGGATGTTTGAACGTGGTGGATTTCTACTAATTGCTGTTATGAGTGCTCTAATAATTTATGGTTTGACAGTTTCAGCAGAATGGAGCCCTTTGCATCGATTCATGGAATCCACTCCACTCAGATACCTAGGACGTATAAGTTACGGCCTATACCTGTACCACTGGCCTGTTTACATGCTTTTAACCGGTAACCGTCTTTCTCGTCTACTTCCTGGAGTAAATGAAATCGAAGGAGTACCCCTTCTTTTATGCCACTTGTTGATCACAGGAATTTTGGCTTCTGCTAGTTTCCACCTGATAGAACGACCTTTCCAGAACCGCCGTTTCCCTTTAACAAAAAGACCCACATCAGCATTATCAGGAACAGTCGCTGCTTCTATAGGAATCGCAGCCATCCTGTTCGGTCTGCTTTGGGTCAATACGAGACCAGCCGATGCCAGCGAAGACTTCTCTGCCGCCGGAGGTGTGTGCATCCAGCAGGGATTACTCCCACCGCCCAGCGATGAAAGAACACGAATTCTTGTTGTTGGAGACTCAGTGTCAGTACAAATTGCTGAAGCCCTATGCGGTTGGTCGCTAGAAAATCCAGGCGAAATAGTAGTCATGAATGAAGCTCATCTTGGATGTGTTGTTGGCCGATACGGACAGAAACGCATCCCTGAAGGAATAGAAGGCCCTGTGGGGGAACTATGTTCGGCTTGGAACGATCCAGTACCTTCACATGAAATGTTAGATAGAGACATAGTGTCATGGCCTACTGCCGTTGAAATTTTTCAACCTGACGTGGTAATCGGACATATAACTCCTTGGGATGTGACAGACCGCTTAATCCCATCTTTGGGTGAAGAATGGGTTTGGGTTGGAACCGACAAGTACGACAACTACATCTCGTCTGAATATCGAATCGGTACTGAAACTCTCGGGTCAACAGGCGCTCACGTTTACTGGTTGGAAGGGGCACATTTACGTCGAGAAATAAAACCTCAAAATCACCCTGATCGTATAGATGCTCTGAATGAATTGGTGGCTGATTCAGTTTCAGATCTTGATTATGTGACTATTGCTCCGTATAAGGAATTCATTGGTGAAATTGGCAGTAGTAGAGAAAAACAAATACGCGATGATGGAGTTCACTTAACAGAACAAGGACTTTTAGAAGTAGCTGACTGGCTTATCACCGACGTAATCTCAACCAAAACTAAGTGAAAACTTTCCTAACTTGTTTTTGACCACCAGCTATTCAAACGTTGTTTCAGTTCTTCTTTTTCAAGTTCTCCCTCTTCTCTCTTAATCTCTAAGAGGAACTTCAAAGCTTGACCCACTTCCCTACCTGGCTCTAGACCCAGATACTCCATTATCTCATCACCGTCTAAACCGGGGCGTTCTGATTTAATCCTCTCTTCTTCGGCTAGATCTTTAATTCGTATTTCCAAATCATCCATTGCTGCTTGAATACCTTCTTCTTTGACTCGATTTCGCGTAGTGCAATCGCAACGGATCAAATGATTTAACTGACCCAATAAGGGCCCAGCATCCCTTGCGTATCTACGCACAGCCGAATCTGACCAACCATCTACATAGCCTTTAAAACGTCCAGAAAGTCTCACCAGTTCACTTACCTGTCGAACAATCTCCTCTGGAAAATCGAGAGCTTTAAGTCTTTTGCGCGCAATTCGCGCGCCAACTTCTTCATGATGCCTAAAAGTGACCCCCCCATGCGAGAATGACCTTGTATCAGGTTTTCCGATGTCATGGAAAAGAGCTGCCAGTCGTACAACTATTTCCGGTTTTGTTTTATTTACAACCGCGATCGTATGAGCCAAAACGTCTTTGTGCTTATGTATGGGGTCTTGTTCCATTTCCAGCCGTGACAGTTCAGGAATAATGTCGTCCATCTCACCTGATTCCACAGAAGTCCACAAGCCTTCAGCACAATCTTCCTCGAGAAGAATTTCAGATAATCGATCCATAATATAATTTTAGAAAAAATTGTGAATAAAAATACTGTTAAGAAGATTTTGGCTGATTCTCTATTTTTATTCCCAACATTCGCGCTGCATTGCCTCTAACAATTTTCCAAACAACATCTTCCGGTAAGTGTCCCATCATGTCTTGGGCAATTTCTTTAGTGTTGGGCCAAGTAGTGTCAGTATGCGGATAATCAGTTTCGAAAGTGATGTTGTCTACTCCTACTTCATTCAAGGAGTTAAGACCGTGCTTGTCACGGAAGAAACATCCAAAAACCTGACGGTAGTAATAGGTTGATGGCGGCTCGGGCACGATGTCAGCAACGCCTCCCCAAGCCCTGTGTTCTCTCCACACATCATCCACTCTTTCTAGAATGTAGGGAAGCCATCCAATCTGGCCTTCACTGTATGCCAAAGTCAATGTTGGAAAACGTACAAGAACACCTGAGAACAAAAAGTCACTCAAAGAAGCTATTGCATTATTGAAACTCAAAGATGCCGCAACTGCTGGTGGCGCATCAGGAGAGGCAGCTGGCATCTTCGAAGAAGAACCTATATGCATGCAAACTACTGTTTCGGTGTCTTGACATGCTTGGAAGAAAGGATCCCAATACCCTGTGTGTATCGATGGCAAACCTAAATTTGGTGGTATTTCGGAGAAACAAACCGCTCGGCATCCACGTTCGGCATTCCTTCTAACTTCTTCGGCAGCTAACTTAGCATCCCAAAGAGGAATAATTATCAAAGGTAGAAGAGCACCGTTAGAGTCACCACACCATTCTTCAACCATGAAATCGTTGTATGCCTTAACACAAGCTAAAGCGAGTTCACGGTCTTTAGCTTCAGCAAACGTCTGACCACAAAAACGAGGCATGGTTGGAAAAGAAAGAGAGGCTTCAACATGATTAGAAATCATGTCTTCAACACGAGCCTTTGGGTCATAACAACCTGGTCTCATTTCATCATAAGTAATAGGTGACATGGTCATTTCTTCACGTGCAAAACCAACTGCCGCTACATGCCTCTTATTTGGATGTACGAGATCTTCATAAAACCATATGTCGCACCAAGGAGCATCTGGAGCATCTAACTCGTACTCGTACATCTTGGATCCGCCCACCCAAAGCATCTCACCTAACCGACGACGTTCAACCCTTGGTCCTTTTTCCTTGAATTTTTCTGGAAGCCACGTCTCCCAAAGATGTGGAGGCTCAACAAGGTGATCATCAACACTAATGATCATTGGAATCTCAGTTTTAGAACTTTCACTTACAGGTTCTGTTATCGCCATTTAGTCCTCCGAGATATAGAAATCTCTTTCCGTTCCTGCATCAGATTCTAGACCTTTGTTACCCAACTCGCATCTATGAGAATTTCTAGGCAATATGTAGTAGTTAGAAAGGAAAGTAAATGAAAGTTGGAATTGCGTTTGCAAATATATTAAATTTCGGCACTCCAGATGGAAGTATCCAATTCGCTCAAGCTGCAGAGAAAGCAGGAGTTGAATCTCTATGGACAGTTGAACATGTCATCTATCCTTCAAATTACGATTCGAAATACCCATATGATACGAGCGGCAAAATGATGATGGCGCCTGATACAGATCTAACAGACCCTTTAATCTGGCTTACTTGGTTAGCTGCTAACACTTCTTCAATAAGACTGGGAACCGGAATTCTTATCCTTCCAGAAAGAAACCCTTTAGTATTGGCGAAAGAATTAGGAACTTTAGATTCTCTCAGCGGTGGCAGAGTTGAGCTTGGAATTGGAGTCGGATGGCTTAAAGAAGAATTCGATGCCCTCGGAATTCCTTGGGAGCGTAGAGGTGCACGTACCGACGAATATGTTGCTGTGATGCAAAAACTTTGGAGTGACAATGAAGTCTCATTCGACGGTGAGTTTGTTTCTTTCGAAAACATTTCTTCAAATCCAAAACCATTAAACGGTTCAGTCCCTATAACAATCGGAGGTCATAGTGATGCAGCGGCAAGACGTGCGGGTCGTATAGGTAACGGATTTTTCCCTGGGAATGGCGATTTGGAACACATGCTAAACCTTATGAATGAATCAGCTGAGAAAAATGGGCGTGATCCTAAAGAAATAGAGGTCAGCTGGGGTGATACTGAGATAATGGGCGATGACCCTATTGCCGCTGCAGAGCGCCTGAAATCTAAAGGAGTCACCAGAGTTATTGTCCCATCAGTAATGTTTTTAAATAACACAGAAGAACAATTGGCAGAATTCGGTGAGCGTGTCGTCTCAAAAATTTCCGATATTTGAAGTCTGATAGCTGAAAATTTCTTTAACTTTTAGACTGCTTAATAAAACAAAGGTGAAAGCCGGTAAAACAATCTGATGACAAGCTGGAGAAGCAATACAGGAATGCGATCAAGGGTACCGATTACACCTCTTACCTCAAGTCGGCAATCTCTCGGCAGATCGGGGAACGGATTCCCTTCTTCTTTATTTACGAAACGAAATGTAGTAATTGCACTAATTGTCTTTTCTTTTTTAATAATTATCGCAATAGGTCAAAGTAGCGACTCAGAACAAACGGAAGAAGATCTAGGACTCGCCGCAATAGTTCAAGAGTCTATGATTCGATCCGGTTTACCGACAGTAGAAATACAAATGATCGACTCAACGGTTGTGCTTGAAGGAATCGTAAAGACTCAAGAATTGAAGGAGGCTGCTACGCGAGTAGCTCAAGCACAACCTGGCGTTATAAGTGTTGAAAATTTGTTAAAAGTACCAGAACCTAGAAATCAAGTAACTACCACTACCACTCCAGATCTACCTGCTAATCAAACAGATCTACTTCTCCAAACACGACTTAGTGCTGCTGGCGCCTCTTCTGGAATTCAATTCGAATCTGGAGGCGATATTTTGACTCTTGAATCGCTACCTACCCTAGAAAGACTTGCTTATTTCTTATCCAATGAAAAGGAAATAAGAGTTCAGATACTGGGGCATACAGACAGCGATGAGAAGTGTCCAGGAGACAATCTGATACTTTCACAAAGGCGAGCGGAAGCCGTAAGAGCACAATTGCTTGCTCGTGGAGTAGAAGCTGAAAGACTGACCTCCACAGGAATGGGTCATACAGATCCGATCGCTGACAATCTGAGTAAATCTGGTAAAGCTGCGAATAGAAGAATTGAATTCCTGCTAATAACAGAAGGGCAAGAAGGAATCCCTTCACCTCCTCAACCTGAATCCGCAAATGCTTGTTAATTTATCAAATTTTCTTTTCTGCTAAGAAGAGCCCACTATCCCTGATGTGCCAAAGAATGTTTTGTAAAATGTATTTAGGACGTGTCGTCTAAACATCTGTGAATCTCTAATCGATTCGCGCGTGTTTAATGAGCACTCAAAGGCGAGGAGCTTTAATGGCAGGAAAAGGACTTTGCGTACGATGCAGACAAGTAGTTCCTCTTATGCTTACCAGTCTTGTTTGCGACAGGGCAGGTGCCTCAGCTCAACCAACTGGAGTTTGTCCTGAATGTGTTGAACGAAATGAACTTGACGAAAAGAAAATCATAAGCAATTAACGTTGACGCTTGTCACAAAATGACAGATTACTTTTCCAAGTTGGCAAAATACCTGTATGGGTACTTTTGGGACTAAGGGTGAGAAGCCATTTACAACTAACGATTATTTATCTTTAGGTTGGAAAGCTCGCCTAACTGAGACTGCTGTAGGACTTTTTAGTCATGCCCCTGATCCCTTGGAGGAAACTTTTCAGTATCCAAATGACCCTGGGCTATTTGGACCTGAATCGGTTACATGGAAAGTAATGGGTGATGTCTCTTCTTTTATAGGTGGGATAAGAGCACTTTTAATTCAGGCAGCCCATCCTGAAGTAGCAGCGGGAGTTGCAAACCACTCGACTTACCGTGATGATCCTCTTGGGAGACTCTCCCGAACTGCTTCTTACGTAACTGCAACTGCCTTTGGAGCAATGCCAGAAGTTGAAAAATCAATAAAAATGGTGTCATCAGCTCACCGTCCTGTTAAAGGCACTTCAAGTCGAGGAGAAAAGTACTCAGCTGGAAATCCTGAGATGGCTGCTTGGGTTCATAACGCATTAATAGATTCGTTTCTAGTCTCATATCAGAACTTTGGTCCATCTTCTCTAAAACATGAAGAAACAAATCGTTACGTTTACGAACAAACAAATTTAGGAAAGCTAATGAAGGCATCTCCCCTGCCTGAAAATTCAAAATCTTTGAGTTCTTGGTTGTCTAATAATCCAAAAATAGGAAAATCTAAAGAAGGTTCTGAAGCAGTTACTTTCCTGAGAAAACCTCCACTGCCTTTTTTTACTCTTGCTGCTTACAAAATTCTTTTCAATGCAGCTGTCGCAACTATGCCTGAAGAACTTCGTAAAGCCATTGGAGTCACTCAGAAAAAAGGTGCCAAAACAGCAGGAAAATTTCTCACAAAAATCCTACGGTATGCTCTAGGTTTCTCACCTGCATGGGCAGCGGCTTTAGATAGAAGCGGAACCAAACGTCCTACCGAAATACGTTTCAGAGATACATCTGGAGTTACTCGTTAATAAATTAGCAAACCTTGCTCTTTGAACGTAGAGTTTACGAATGCCAGATGCAATTGTTATAGGTGCGGGAGTAATGGGATCCTCAATCGCATATGAGCTTCAAAAATCAGGTTTGGATACTCTAGTTTTAGACAAGGGTGAAGCTGTCGGAGGCGGCTCAACGAGTGCTTCTTCAGCAGTGATTCGATTCAATTATTCTACTCATGCTGGTGTAACTGCCGCCTGGGAGTCTAGGCAAAGATGGTTGTCATGGGCGGAACATCTAGGTTTGGAAGAAAACCATCAAGAACCTTTAGCAAGGTTCCATAAGACTGGGATGCTTTTTCTAGAACCACCTGATTTCCCACGTTCAATCTTTCTTGATTTGCTAGACGAATTCAAAATTCCTTATGAATCTTATAACACTGAAGAATTAGCAGAAAAATTTCCCTCTCTCGATCTCGGCAGATTTTGGCCTCCAAGACTGCCTGATGATGAAGACTTCTTCAATGAACCAGGAGCTAATCTCAATGGTTGGATCACTCCAGATGCGGGTTTCATCGATGATCCTCAACTGGCAGCTGCAAATCTTATGGATGCTGCAAAAAGAAACGGTGCCACTGTCCGCCTTCACACCGAAGTAGAAGAAATTCTCAATCAAGACGGAAGAGTATCGGGTGTCGCACTTAAAGATGGAACAACTATCAATGCTCCAGTAGTTATAAATGCCGCCGGGCCATGGAGTTCAGCACTCAATCGAATTGCTGGCGTGGAATCTGAAATGGCGATTACGACAAACCCCATGAGGCAAGAAGTTCACGCAGCTGAAGCTCCCGACAACTTCAACTTCGATTCTGGAGCTCCTCTACTAACAGATCTTGATCTCGGATATTATGCAGTTCCAAAAATGGGAGGCACTTTTTACGTTGGAGGTGTTGAACCAGATTGCGACCCCTTGGAATGGGTCGATGACCCAGATGGAGTGTCCCTTAACCCCACTGTTTCAAGATTTGAAGCCCAAGTTTGGCGACTAGCTAGAAGAGTCCCAGAACTTGGAATTCCTACTCGTCCTCTAGGAATTGCAGGTGTATATGACGTAACGCCCGACTGGGTTCCTATTTACGACCGAACTTCACTACCAGGCTTCTACGTAGCTATTGGAACTTCTGGCAATCAATTCAAAAACGCTCCCCTTGTTGGCGAAATCATGCGTGAAATTATCTCCGCTAGTGAAAATGGCCACGACCATGACGCAAACCCCCTAACAATAAAATGTTCGCACACTGGTTTAGATCTTGATTTGAGTGCTTTTTCACGTAACCGTGAAGAATTCTCAACAACAGGCTCTGTTTTAGGTTAAATAAGCAATTTTTCCGCCTATTTATAGGTTTTTTTTTGTCGCATTGTTGTAACAATCCCGACATTGACGTTTACCCCTAAATGCCCTTACACTCATGATTCTTGAATACTTATCTGTATTCAGAATATTTGTAAACAAAATGGAGGGGGCTTCCTTTATGGAAACGCTTATTAGGCGTCGAGGCTGGCGGATTGTTTCTGCTGTTTTGGCGCTTGGATTGATTGCCGGGGCCTGCGGGTCTGACGGTGATGATGGTGCGAGTAGTTCGGCTAGCAGTTCAGCTGCTGTTGCTACT
>MDSW01174224.1_pt1 | contig 13638 bp, 8 predicted proteins | sample 811171 | NCBI WGS metagenome assembly MDSW01 (sample SAMN05326641, study PRJNA326480) | marine metagenome | isolation source: seawater | place: Atlantic Ocean: North West | collected 2012 | reverse complement strand
CTTACACCACCAACATAAAAGTTTTTATCGAATCCATTTGCCTCCCCTAAGACAGGATCTGAAGCATAATAACTTAATTTACCTGTGCCATATTGATAATTAATATCTTTTGGAACAATAAATTCAAAAGAAAAATTACCATCTTCGATAGTAGCCAAACCATTATATATAATATTATTTTGCAACTCATATTTAAACGGTTCAATAGGAATGCCCGCATTATTAACAACTTCATCATTATTAAGTGTAATTAAACTATCTGACTTACCAAATACACTCACATTTAGTTGCCCATTAAAAGAATTTAATAAAGAACTATTGTCTAATACTTGTCCAAAAACTCGTACATGACTTAAAGAACTTATTGTATCATTTTCAAATGCATTATTATTGACTGGTATCACCTGATTAAGAGAGTCTAATAATTCAATTCCAGTAGTTTGAATATCAAATTCTGGGTGAGATAGTTTTAAATTAGGATCACCAAAAAAAGAAAATTTTCTAACAACATAATTTGTATTACCCAAATTGTTTTTTGCTAAACATATAGACTCTCCAAATGTATAATTTAAGTTTTTATCTGGAAGAAAGTCATACAAAGAATTAACTAAATTATAAGTTTCTGATGCAGTTACTGTACGAGAAGTACTGTATAATCCAATTGCTCCTCCATTTGGATTTAATAATAAGTATTCACCAGCAGAAACACGTGTCGCATCATCATATCTTGTAAACTCACAAGTAGCCGTAATAAACACAGGAAGTTTATTAGAGTTTGTAAATCCATTAATATCTGATAATTCTAAAATTCTTTCAGATGCCCATCCTACTTCTCCTCCATGCCCTACATAATTAACTAACAAAACACCTTCATCAATAATGTTACGCAAATCATTTTGCGCTTCAGGATATCTTTGTGATCCAGATGACAAAGATTGTTGATATGAATCTATATATATCTTACTTAAATTAAATTGTGGATACATATTAGATATTTTAGATGCTAAATTATCTGCTTGATTTACTAAACTAATTTCCCATCCATCATCTACATCATCTGCAACAAAGCACATTCTATTTTTCCAATAACCTCTTGAAGCTGACGAAGTGTAAGAAATAACTTTATCAACATACGATTCCGCATCAGCGACATTAGTTACCGGAATTCTACCGATTCCTATATCTAGAAGATCTGTATAATTTGATCCCCCATTCCAATATCCTTCACCATCGTCGAGTACACCAAAAAAATCATCAGTACAAAAAGATGACTCTATATTGTTAGAATTATATGACTGATATGTTGGAACGTAATTACTAACACCATATAATTTATTTTTATAATCAAAAGAAGCATCCCCAAACAATAGTAAGTTTTTGGGCATTTGACTAGGATCTTCGGCTCTATCGTAAAACATTTTTACCATATTTCTTATCGCACTTATATCCTGTGAACCAGTGCTAAATTCATTATAAACCTCTTTGGTAGTCACGACTAATACATTATCATTGTTGTTATTGATATGATAATTTGCTAACCGATTAGCGGCATTAAGAAATTCAGGGTGAGTTACAATAATATATGTTGGATTATAAAAAGCATGGATATTTTGTGGAGGAACAAATTCAACAAATTGAGGTAACAAAGCATCTTGCACAGGATTTTGAAAAACCAAGAATTCTCTAAGAGACTTGTGTGGTGTAGAAAAATAAAAGACTTGATTTGTTTTATTAAGAGAAATACTGTTTACGTTAATAGGATCTGTCACATCCCATACAGAAATACTTGGCATGTTAGACTGGATGCCAAACGAAGAAAAATTAGAACCCATTGATTGTACATCCCTAAATAAAAATTGTGATGAACCATTATTAGAAACAAGATTCGCACGCCCTTGTAACGTAAAATAATCTAACCATGCTTCAGCTGAATTATTGCCATTATTATTATAATTAAAACTAACACTTGGATTAAATACATTAGGGTAAAAATATTCTTGTAAAAAGACAGAGGAGTAATTACTACCGTTATTTTGAATTGATGCAATTGGAAAAGTCCCAATATTACTATTGCCAAAACTAATATTAAATGATGTAGAATTAGAAGATCGAGCTATTAATCTAGCGCTAAACAATAATGTGTCCATATTCCAATTATTGACAGGAGTATTAAAAGACTGTAAATAATTAAAGCTAAAAGATTCACCAAACCACTGTCTACCAGTATTAACTAAATTATAAAGATCTTCTTCATGAAACAAATATGCATCATAATGCATTATTAAATTTTCTAAAACATTATTATTTTCAATGGTTGAAATACGTTTACCTTCTCCAATATCAAAACATACAAAATAACATGTTTCATCACTATAAATGTTTTTTTGGTGAATAAACTTATTACCATCATAAGACCAAGTGTCTGGACTTTGTCCATAAAATAAAATCAAATCATCTTCATCAAAAACACCATCATTTTCTCCAAAAACCAAAATAGATAGCTCAGATAGATCATCAATTTCAAAATCACCCTCATTCAAAACACCTGATTTATTTCCATAAATTCTAATGTTTTTTGGATTAATACTACCCGGATCCACTCCCATTTCATTTAAAAAGTTATAATCTATTTTATGAAGCCCACTTTCATTAACACTTATCTTATACCAATCTCCAGAATTTAAAATAGAATTTGAAACATAACTATTGTTTTTAATAGATGATTTTTTTGTCTGCGGTAAAATATTAATTGTAAACTCTGAAACCTTCTGAATAGAATTATTTACCTTTCTAAATGGTTCCAAATAAAAAAATAAAAAAGACTGTTTTTTTTCTGTACCTATGAAGTAATTATAGTTAACTTTGTGATTCAATTTACTATGTGAAATACTTAGTAATTCTGATTGATCCACATCAAGATATTTCACATTTAATAACTCTAAGTCTATTTGATCATCTTCTATTGGGATTTTTTCAAAAAACACTAAGTTATCACTCATCTCAGGCTTGTAAATAGAATTTTTAAAATTTAACACTTGAGTTAAAGAATCTACTTCTACAATATCAATTTCATTACCCCAATTTATGCTTCGATGGTTTTGAGCAAATAGAGTTGAGCTAAATAAAACTACAAAAAAAAGATACTGAACTTTCATAATCACAAATTTATGAAATAAATAATGTTGACAAATTACTATTTATAAATAACAACGATAATTAAAATCAAAAATTGTAATTAACACAATAGAAAAATAATAACATAATGCAATATTTCTTATGCCTTTCTTAAAAAATTATTGTATAATTGTTACTTGTCGATTTTATTAAAGTCATGAAGTTATTAGCAAAATTATTATTAAGCTTATTTTTTGTTCTAATCAGTGTTGATTGTTCTGCACAGGATCCACACTTTTCTCAATTTCATGCAAACCCAATGTACTTAAATCCTGCTTACACAGGTGCTAATTTCTGCCCAAGAGTTATTATGAATTATCGTAACCAGTGGTCTGGACAAGCTGCTGATTATCTAACATACAATAGTTCTTTTGATTTTGGTCTCAATGAAATCCATGGTGGTCTTGGTTTAATTACTTCTCATGACCGACAAGGATGGGGTGTGCTCAACACAACAAATATTGCTCTTCTTTACTCTTATCATGCAAAATTAACTGGAACTACTACTTTATCTGCAGGTTTTCAGTTTGGTTATTTTGAAAGACAATTAGATAGCAATCAAGACTTTGGTGATGAAATTCATCCAATTCACGGTTTTATATTTGACAGTAATGATCCTTATGCCTTTAATGCCAAAGCCAGCTATACGGACCTAGGGCTAGGTATATTATTAAACACAAATAATTATTTTTTTGGAGCAGCATTACATCACTTTAGCGAACCTACATATTCCTTTTTTGATGACAGTAATCCCGGTAAACTACCTATGAAAATTACTGTCCATGGAGGGTCAAGAATTGTAGTTGAAGATCTAGGATGGTTTAATAGTACATTTTTATCAAAATTTAGTGTTCTTACTCCTCATTTTTTATTTCATAAACAAGCGGAGTCAGAACAAATAAATATTGGAGGAACATTATCTAGTGATCATTTAGGGCTAGGATTATCATACAGAAGAAATTTTGCTAATTCCGATGCTCTCATTATTTTATTAGGATATGAGTTAGAAAAATACAAAATTGGTTATAGTTATGACTTAACCTTATCAAAGCTTGGACTGTCGTCGGGTGGATCGCATGAAATATCTTTACAAATTCAACTTGGTTGCTTTGTAAAAAATCCTTCTCAAAATACTATTCCTTGTCCAAAATTTTAATATATTAGATAAATTATTATAATACGTTATGTCTCTCGAGGCAATTATTATTAGAGTTAAAACAAAATATCATCATACTATGAATATAATAACAAAATTAAAGTACATTTTTTACATCTCTTTGATATTAATTTTTATTAATGCATGTCAAAGTATGCCAGATGCAGAAGATTTTTCAGTCACAACTGGATGGGCGATCAATTGGCAACCAAATGGCGGATTTGAGGCAAAATTAAAAAATGGATCCGGTGAGGAAACTGCATGGAAAGGAACTCAAGTTCCTTCTAATATGGTGTTTGTTCAGGGTGGTACTTTTATCATGGGACGAACCCAAGAAGATGTAATGCAAGATGGTAACAACTTTCAAAAAGAAGCAACAGTATCTTCTTTCTGGATGGATCAAACAGAAATAACCAATCTACAATACAGAGAATACACTGACTGGATGAGAAGAGTCTTTTGGGAAGAAGGAGAGGGTGAATTTTCATTCCTTTATACACATTGTTTACCTGATAGTACAGTATGGAGATCTGAGTTAAGTTACAACGAACCCATGGTTACACAATACTTTAGACATCCTGCATATCAAGATTATCCAGTTGTTGGCGTAAGTTGGCAACAAGCTGTGGATTATTGTGACTGGCGAACCGACAGAGTCAACGAAAGAAGGTTAATTGAGTCAGGAGCTCTAGGAAAAGATCCTGAAAAAGCATGGAAAAAGTACAAAGAAGGATATATTGATGCCGCAGATATCGTGGGTTATTTTAATACCTCAAAATATCTAAAATATTCCGAATATAACCTAGATAATTGGGATAAACCAATAGAAACAAAAAAAGGCCTTCCGGATCTAAGCGGTAGAGATGACGATGAGCCAAACGCAAGAAAAAAGACAAGAAAAATACGAATTGAGGACGGTATTTTTACAACGCCATACAGACTTCCAACAGAAGCTGAATGGGAATATGCAGCAGTTGCAGGATACAATACGGCTGTTAATTCTGATGGTGCCCAACATGGAAAATTTTATCCATGGAGAAGTTTACATGCTGACTACCATAAAGATGATGGATCAAAATCTGGAAGAAATTCTTTAAGACAGCCTTATCCTAGTGCTACACACCATATAAAAAGACAGCAATACGGGCTTTTAAGAGGTGACAATAAACAAAATGCATTTATCCAATCAATAACTGACAATGCTGCAGGTGATGACAACGATGGACAATATGCTTCTCGTTCATATATTGAATATGATAATTTTACAATGACACCAACTTACAGAGATATTAGTTTTGAAGAAATGAGATCAGGTCAGTTTTTAGCTAACTTTAGACACGGAAGAGGTGACTATGCTGGCGTATCACCGTTTAATAACGACTTAGGTACCATGACAATGCCTGTTGGATCATTTCCTCCAAATGACTGGGGACTATATGACCTGTCTGGAAATGTTAACGAGTGGGTGATGGATGTTTATCGACCACTAACACCATTAGTTTCTGATGATTTAAATCCTTTTAGAGGTAATTTATTTAAGCAAGTTGCTCGTGGAGATGATGGTTACATAAGAACACTAGAAGATTTAGATGATGATCAAGCAAAAGCTCTTGGTTTAATGGCAGAAAATGGTGAATATATTTTTCCAGCAAATCCTGGGACCTTAGTAACAATCAATGAACAACTTGATGGAAGTGATGACCCAATAGATGATAATGAAGGGGATCGAATGGATACTGAACGATATAATTGGAATGATGAGTCTCCATATAATATTTACAAAGGACGAGATAATAACATGGAAGGTGAATATAACTATGAAAATCCTAATTCTACTCATTCTTCAGAAGATTATGATGGTAGAGATGCCTATAATTTCCTAGGGGCAAAATCATCTAACCCAAGACACAGTCCAAAAAGACAATATAACAGATCAAATAATATAGATTATAGAGATGGTGAAGGAAGATCGGGACTAGACTCTGACTATAGTGGATGGGGTCAATATGACTATGGCAGAACCACATTGGTTAATAATTATACACGAATCTACAAAGGAGGTTCATGGCAAGATAATGCATACTGGCTAAGCCCAGGTTCAAAAAGATTTTTAAATGAAGATTTAGCAAAAAGTGATATTGGTTTCAGATGTGTAATTGACCATTTAGGTTACGTTTCAGGTGGACAATATGATATTGATGATAAAGACAAAACAAATCGTCATCTTTGGAAATATAAATATCACGATAACGATAATAAAAACTTTGATTAGTACAGTTTAAATTATATAAAAAAAACCCAAGCTCATCACTTGGGTTTTTTTATACATAGTATTGAAAAATGAGTGACATAAAAAAAATATATGAATTATATATAGAATTGAAACAAAACGTTTGTATTGACACCCGATCTAAAAAAATTCAAAATTCTATTTTCTTTGCACTAAAAGGAACTAATTATAACGGAAATTTATTTGCACAAGAAGCAATTAAAAAAGGAGCTAAATACGCTGTTGTTGATGAACCTGTTGAAACTAATAATAAACATATTATCAAGGTTGAAAACTCTCTTCATACCTTACAAAACTTAGCAACTATACATCGATCTAATTGGGGAGAAAAAAAATTTGTTATCGGAATTACTGGCACAAACGGTAAAACAACAACAAAAGAAATACTCAATAAAATTCTATCTAGTAGTTTAAGTATTAATTCTACAAAGGGTAATTTTAATAATCACATCGGTGTTCCCTTGACAATACTAGCATTAAATAATGATCATAATGGATGCATTGTAGAATTAGGAGCAAACCACCAAGGAGAAATCAAGGAGTTATGTAGAATTGCAAATCCAACACATGGCATAATTACTAATATTGGAGAAGCTCATCTAGAAGGCTTTAAAGATCTTGACACAATTATAAAAACAAAAAATGAATTATATGATCACATAAAGAAAAATAACGGCACTATCTTTATAAATAAATTAGATTCTAGATTAGTAAATCTTATACAAGATTATGATAAAGTTGTTTTTTATAGTTGTGAAAAACAAAATGAACACAATAAAATAAATCGCGATTTATTTTATTTTTTGGCTAAACCATTATTAACATTGTACCATCAAGGACATATTATAAACACAAAAATAATTGGACAATATAATGCTCAAAATTTAGCTGCAAGTATTAAAATTGCAGAAACATTTAATATCAATGTAAAAAATACTATTCAAGTTTTAGAAAAATTTGAATTAAAAAATAATCGATCCCAATTTATAAAAACTAATAATAACGAAATTATATTAGATGCGTATAATGCAAACCCAACTAGCGTCAAATTAGCTATTGAAAATTTTAAAGAAATTATTCAAATAAAAAAATCTAAGAATAATATTATTATTATAGGTGATATGCTAGAATTAGGTCCCAAGTCAAATCAATATCACCAAGATATTGTTAAAATAATAAGTTCTCTGGGGTTCAAAAAATGTATTTTAATAGGTGAAAATTTTATGCTCACAAAGACAAAAAAGCAATATAAAAAAATCACATCACTGAAAAATTGTATCAATTTTCTAAAAAAAGATACTGTTAAAAATCACTACATATTAATTAAAGGTTCTCGAAAAATGCAACTAGAGAAATTAATTGATATTCTATAAAACTATCTTCTCATCTTTCTTTCCTGAGCCCTTCTTTGTCTTCTACTAATTGTAGGTTGGCTTCCCTGTTTAGATGTATTAGTTTCATTATTAGGCAGTCGTTCTTCTTTACCCCTAGATGTTTGACCCCTAAATTTGGTTTCTATGGGTCTATGTTTTAATTGCGCTGGATCCCGTTGAGGCAAATTTGATTTAAACAAAAATGAAAGAATACTTTTATTAACGTCATCTAACATATTACTAAATAGACTAAACGATTCAAACTTATATATTAATAATGGGTCTTTTTGTTCATAAACAGCCCCTTGAACAGACTGCTTTAAATCATCCATAGACTTAAGATGTTCCTTCCAAGCCTTATCAATTGATCCTAGCATAACTCCTTTTTCAAATGATGATATAATTGATTCACCATTTGTTTCAATTGCTTTATCTAAATCACACACAATATTAATGGTAATAATTCCATCACTAAATGGTATTAGAATACTTTTATAATTATTTTCTTTGGATTCATATATTCTTTTTATCACTGGAAAGGCTTCATCTTTTATTCTAATCAGTTTATTATTATAATTATTTTGAACCTTCTGAGCTAAATCATTGGCAAATTTTTCAGTATGGGATGCAATTTGCTTAACATCTATATTATGAATTAAGTCCTCATCTGAAAAGGTCATAAGGAAATCCGATGTCAAAACCTCCTCTTCCTGTGAATCACTATGATTTTCTAAAATACTATAAACCGTATCAAAAATCATGTTTGAAATATCTAAATCTAGTCTCTGACCCAATAAAGCATTCTTTCTTCGTTTATAAATAACTTCACGCTGTGAATTCATAACATCATCATACTCAAGTAACCTTTTTCGAATACCATAATTATTTTCCTCGATTTTTTTCTGAGCCCTCTCTATCGATTTTGTAACCATACCATGTTGAATAACTTCACCTTCTTTCAACCCCATTCTGTCCATCAAATTAGCTATTCGGTCTGAACCAAATAAACGCATTAAGTTATCTTCTAAAGAAACAAAAAATTGAGAAGAGCCAGGATCACCTTGTCTACCAGACCTTCCTCTTAATTGCCTATCAACTCTTCTAGAATCATGACGTTCTGTCCCAATAATTGCCAATCCGCCAGAATTAATTACATCACTGGATAATTTAATATCTGTTCCTCTTCCTGCCATATTTGTTGCAATAGTTACTGTACCAGGAGAACCTGCTTCAGCAACAATATCAGCTTCTTTTTGATGTAGTTTAGCATTTAAAATATTATGCTTTATATTCACCGTTCGTAATAATCTACTAATTAATTCTGATATTTCTACTGATGTTGTACCAACTAAAACAGGTCTTTTATTATCTGTTAGAGAAACTATCTCATCAATTACAGCATTATACTTTTCTCTATTTGTTTTATATACATAATCATTTTTATCATCTCTAATAACTGGTTTATTTGTCGGAACAGAAACTACATCGAGCTTATAGATATCCCACAACTCGCCCGCTTCCGTCTCAGCTGTACCGGTCATTCCTGATAATTTTTTATACATTCTAAAATAATTTTGTAATGAGATTGATGCTAAAGTTTGCGTTGCATCTTCAATTTTACAATTTTCTTTTGCTTCTAAAGCTTGATGTAAACCGTCTGAATATCTTCTACCTTCCATAATCCTTCCTGTTTGTTCATCAACAATTTTTACTTTATTATCAATGACAACATAATCAACATCTTTTTCAAATAACGAATATGCTTTTAACAACTGAGTAAGAGTGTGAATCCTTTCACTTTTAATCGAGTAATTTCTAATTATATCTTCCTTTTCTGAGACATTAGTTGCTTTTGATAATGACTCACCAATATCTGGTAAAATAAAGAAATCTGGATCTCCTGAAAAACTAGATAAAAACTCTAGTCCTTTGTCTGTCAGCTCAATAGACTTGTTTTTTTCCTCAATAGTAAAAAAAAGTTCATCATCAATAATATGCATATTCTTACTCTGTTCCTGCATATAAAAATTCTCTGTTTTTTGCAATATTGTTTTTATACCATCCTCACTTAAAAATTTAATTAATGATTTTGTTTTTGGCAAACCTCTATATGCACGAAATAATTTTACACCACCTTCTTTTTCATTATTATTAGATATTTCATGTTTAGCTGTTAATAATTCAGAGTTAACAAGATTCCTTTGTTGCTTGACTAAATTGTCAATAGTAGGTTTTAGTGATTTAAATTCTTGCTTAGTCTCCCTGGGGACAGGACCTGATATAATAAGAGGTGTTCTAGCATCATCTATAAGAACAGAGTCAACTTCATCAATGATAGCAAAATTATGGCTTCTTTGTACTAAATTTCTAGAGTTATGAGCCATATTATCACGGAGATAATCAAATCCAAATTCGTTATTAGTTCCATATGTGATGTCACACCTATATGCATTTCTTCTTGCTTCAGAATTTGGATCATGTTTGTCTATACAATCAACTGTCAAACCATGGAATTGAAATAAAGGTCCCATCCACTCTGAATCACGCTTTGCTAAATAATCATTGACCGTCACAACATGCACACCTAAACCTGTTAAAGCATTTAAATAAATTGGCAATGTAGATACAAGTGTTTTTCCTTCACCTGTTTGCATCTCAGCAATTTTACCCTGATGTAAGACCAAACCACCAATCAATTGAACATCGTAATGAATCATATCCCACTTCTTTAAAACACCCCCCGATTGCCAACTAGAATTCCACTGCGCTTGCTTATTATTTACACTAACATAATCCACAGAATCTGATAATAACATGTCCAGATCCGTAGCAGTAACGCTAATAACTTGTTCATCATGAAATCTTTTAGAAGTTTCTTTAATAACAGCAAATGCCTCAATTGACAATTCGTCTAATTTTTTAGATATAGCCAGATGTTTATCATTATTTAAATCATCTATTTCCTTATAAATTTCTTCTTGTTTTTCTCTTTTATTATGTTTTTTAACATTGTCTCTAAGTTGATTAATTTTGTGTTCAAAATCCTCAATCACAATATTTATTTTAGACTTAAACTCTGTTGTCTTATGACGCAGTTCATCATTAGAAAGTTTAGAAACAATATCCGTCTTCTCTGAAACCTTTGCAATAATAGGCGACAATTCCTTCATATCTCTACCAGACTTTGTTCCAAAAAGATTCAAAAGGGTGGACAAAAAATTCATCTAAATATTTTAATGTGTAAATTTAATACTCTTCTTCATTCCAAAGAAAATCATCTGAAGAAGGGTAATCAGGCCATACTTCTTCAATAGACTCATAACTCTCTCCTTCATCTTCAATTGCTTGAAGATTTTCAACAACTTCTAAAGGAGCACCTGATCTAATAGCGTAGTCAATCAACTCATCCTTTGTTGCAGGCCAAGGTGCATCACTAAGGTAAGAGGCTAATTCTAAAGTCCAATATGACATATCTGTAGTTTTCTATTATTTTGCAAATATAATTTTTTTAAGTTTTATTCCAAATTGAATCAACAAGACTCATACTTCCATTTTACTTCATCAACATCATTAATTTTATTAATGTATCTAGCTAACACAAATAAATAATCCGAAAGTCTGTTAATAAATTTGATAATATTTTGATCTATTTCTTCATGAACATTAAGTAATGTAATACGTCTCTCAGACCTACGACATACGCATCTAGCGACATGCGCGTAACTTGACCAAGTCGTTCCTGATGGTAATATAAAAGAAGTGAGAGTGGGTAAATATGTTTCAATTTTATCAATATATATCTCTAATTGTTCTATATCCGAAATACTTATTTTATACTTCATGTTCTGAGAAGCTAAAGAAGAACCTATTTGGAATAAAATATTTTGTATTAGCGACAACTGTTTTTTTTGTGTTATAAACTCTACATGATCATAAGAAGACAATAAACCTAAATGTGAATTTAATTCATCTATTGTACCATAGGCTTCTATACGCATATGATGTTTATCTACATTATTTTTACCAATAATTGAAGTTGTGCCACTATCTCCTTTTTTTGTATATATCTTCATAAGATTGGGGTTTTTAATATTACTTAGAAATTGGTGCGGATAGAGGGAGTCGAACCCACACGCCTTGCGGCACTAGATCCTAAATCTAGCGTGTCTACCAATTCCACCATATCCGCATCAAAATAGATAGAAATACAAATCTATGATATATTTAATTAAACGAATAATCTTTCACTAAAATATTTAATACTAAATTTGTAAAATATAAACGTCATATTCTATATATATGCTAGAAATTCATCCTAATAAAGTTTCTATTAAAGAATTACATCATTATTTACTATCTAGCGTTGCACCTAGACCAATAGCCCTTGCCAGCACAATTGATTTAAATGGCAATAAAAATATTAGTCCATTTAGCTTTTTTAATGTTTTTAGTGCTAACCCTCCAATAGCAATATTTTCTCCAGCAAGAAGAGTTAGAAATAATACTACAAAAGATACACTATGCAATATTCAAGCAGTTCGGGAAGTTGTTATCAATGTTGTTAATTTTAATTTAGTAGAGCAAACATCATTATCAAGTGTTGAATATTCTAGTGAAATAGATGAATTTATTAAAGCAGGTCTGACACCTGTAAAGTCAAAAAAAATTAAACCTTTTAGAGTTGAAGAATCGCCTATACAAATGGAATGTAAAGTAACTGACATTATTGAACTAGGAAAAGAAGGAGGAGCAGGCAACTTGATTATTTGTAAAATAGTCCTTATACATATAAATAAAAATATACTAAACAATGAAGGTCAAATAGATCAAAATAAACTACAACTAGTAGGCAGAATGGGTAGTAATTGGTACTCAAAAGGTTTTGACAATGCATTATTCGAAATAGAAAAACCTGTAACAGGTATAGCTATTGGATTTGACCAAATTCCAAATTGGATAAAAGCAAGTCCTAAATTCACAAGAAATGACTTAACAAAACTTGCATCAGTCAATACAATTCCAGAAAAAAATAAGATTGAAGAATTTATTAAAAATAATAAAATTCTAAATTTTAAAAATCAATCAGCAATAGAAGAAAAAGCTAAAGGGTATCTCAATTCAAATGAAATAGAATTAGCTTGGCAATGCCTACTAGCATATAAATTAAAATTATAAAACATGAGTACATTATCATTACAGGGCATACTAATTAAAAAAAATTCCATAGAAAATATTGAAAATAAAGAAGGTAAAAAATGGAAGAAACAAACTTTTGTAATTCAAACTGATGCAGAATACAATAACCAGATTTGTTTCCAACTTTTTGGAGAAGACAAAATAACTATATTAGAAAACCATAAAGAAGGAGATAAAATAGAAGTTTTTTTTAATATTTCATCTAAAGAGTATAACAATCGATACTATCATAACATTGATGCATGGCGGATAAATCCAATCAACAATAATGAAAAAATCGATGAAGAAAACGATCCAAATACGCAAAACAATAATTTACCTTTCTAAAAAATGCTTAAAGGATTTATACTAATAATGAAGCGGCTATTACCTAGTCCCTTTTCAATTGCAATTATTTTAACTATTTCAATCTTTTTATTTGCATTAATATTTACAGAAAAAACCATATT
>MDSW01193836.1_pt1 | contig 13639 bp, 12 predicted proteins | sample 811171 | NCBI WGS metagenome assembly MDSW01 (sample SAMN05326641, study PRJNA326480) | marine metagenome | isolation source: seawater | place: Atlantic Ocean: North West | collected 2012 | reverse complement strand
TTTGATCCATCTTGAATAACAACGTTATTTCCTAAAATAGAATTTTTAATCATAATTTGTGAGCCTATTGTACAATTTTTTCCTATAGAAACATTTTGCTCTATTATTGTATTGCTTCCAATTAATGTTGATTTACCAATTTTCACGTTTTTTCCAATTAAAACATTGTTACCAAATTTTACTCCAGTAAATTTCAATTTATTTGGTTTTTTAAGTGAAATATCGGGATAATCTAAATCTGCGTAAGGATAAAATTTAGAAGTAATTCTTGCTAATTCAAACAATACATTTTTCACACATATTGCCTCACATGATTTAGGTAGATATTGTTTGAGATTTTCTTTTGTTAAACAGAAACTTGCTTTTGTTTTCTTTGCTAAATCTTTATAATTTAAAGAATCAAAGAAAGTTAACTCAAATTTACCAGCTTTATCTAAGGTTTTAATATCTTTAATATCAATTTTAAGATTAGAATTTTTAGGGAATAAAACATTTAATTTAAAAGGCCCTTTGCTCTTAAAAAAAATATTTTTTGACATTAATTAATATTTATTGATTTAAGTTCCTTATTCAAAATTTGTATTATTTGTGAAGTGATTTCGTATTTTTTATTTCCCATTAAAACATTTTTTTTATCAATAACTACGGTAATATTATTTTCTTCCATATATTTACCCAAAATAGGATTTAAATTTTTTAACATTTCATCTCCTGCTTTTTTTCTTTTTAAAGCAATATTTTTGATTTTATCCTGTCTTTCTTTATTAAGATTAAAAACTTTTTTTCTTAAAGCTTCAGCTTTTTTTTTATACTCTTCTTTATCAAGAACGTTTTTTTGACTTATTAGCTTATTTTCCTCCTCTCTTAATTTTTTAGCAGTTTCGTTAAACTTCTTATTAGATGAAGAGAGAAGTTTTTTTAAAGTATCTTGAGCTTTTTTTCCGGCATTACTTTCGTTCATAACTTTTGAATAGTCAATAAAATAGACATCATTTGCGAATGAATTTTGCTGAGCAAAAAGTAGAGTTATTATTAGTATCGATATTAATTTAAGTAATTTTTTCATTTAAAAGGTTGTTCCTAATCTAAAATTAAAACTTTGATCTACATCAGTGTCTGCTTTTGAAATATTCTTTGAAAATATAAATGACATTGGCCCCGCCGGGGATATCCAGCTTGTATTTAGACCAATTGTTGATCTTATTTCGTTAGACTCATCAATTTCATCACTATAGTCCACGCCCCAAACATTTCCAGCATCTAAAAATAATCCAATTTCGGCATTACTTTTTTCTGGAAAGAAATTTGGAAAATTTGCCTCCAAATTAATAGCGGTAGCATAATTTCCACCAATATAATCTTTACCGTCTTTTGGTCCAACTTTACCTGATTCAAAACCTCTTAATTTTCTGTTACTCAATCCTAATCGTTTACTAATTTTTACGTCATCATCATTTAAACCATTTATTGCCGTGGCAGTGAATTTAAGAGCACCAATCATGTCATCGCTAAACTCTTTATAATGACTTGATGAGAAACTGTTTTTTACGTAAACGCTTTCAGCATATAAAGGTAGTTCTTGATAAAAACTCGTTAGATTTCCTGATGTAGGCATAAAGGTCCTATCTCTTTTGTCTGTAAACAAACTGTAATCAAACATCAAGTCTGTTGTAGTTCCAGATTGTTTTTTTAATAATTCTGAAGCTGTCTCGTCCGTAGATAAATCATCTATACTAAATTTAACACCTGGTGCAAAATAAATATCTTTAAACTTTTCATATGAAACTCCTATTCCTGCTCCTAGCAAAGAATTTTCGTATCCAGAGTCCGGTTTATCGTTTTTAATATTTTCGAGATTATAGGTAAGTGATTTTCCAGTAAAATTATAATTCGTATCAGTGAAAGATATCGATCCTCTTAGAGAGTCTTGGCTAACATCAGCATTAGCAGATACTTGCATACCTTTCCCAAGCCAATTATTTTCTTTTATACTAAAAGCAAATGATCCTCCGTTCGTCCCAATACCAGCGCCAGCACTGATTTCACCAGTGGGCATTTCTTCAACAGTTATCCTAATTTTTTTTGTGTTAGGTAATTCTCCTGGTAAAACTTCCTCTTTTACCGAAGCAAAAAGTCTTCTACTTTTTAAGTCAGATACAGATTTATCTAATTTTACCTGACTATAAGGATCTCCTTCATCCAATAAAAGTTCACTTCTTATAACAGTTTCATTAGTAACTGTGTTTCCAATAATTTCAACGTTTTCAACTAAAATCTTTTCTCCTTCAAAAATATTTATCTGAACTTCAATTAAATCTCCTTCCAAAACTTCATTTACATTGTGCTCAACAAATTGGAGATCTTCAGAAGTAATAATCAAATCAAGTTCATCTAAAAGTTTTTTTACTAGAAAAGGTGAATAATAACTTCCAACAACCTTATCGTAAATATTTTTTAATGGTAAAAACAATTCCTTATCAAGAACAGGATCTACTTTTGTAGTAATTTTATTTATTTTATATCTTGTTCCAGCATTAATACTGTAAGTAATTTCTGCTTGAAAATCTTCTTTCAACTCTACAATTTCAGATAAAACTTTTACGTCATAATACCCTATAGATTTATAATAATTAGTTAAAAGTCTTTTATCTAGTTCTATATTCTTTTGATTTACTTTAGTATTTTGAGATAATACTTTCCAAAATTTGGCCTCTTGTGAAGCGATTATATCTCTTAACCTTCTGTCTCGTAATTTTTTATCTCCTTTAAAATTAATTTTTGATATTTTTGTTCTTTCACCTTTATTCAATTCAAAATAGATGTTTACTCTATTTTTAGAGAAAGTTTCAACTTTAGACTCTACATCAACAAAGTTAAAGCCAAGTGTGGAATATAATCTTTTTATTTTAATTTCATCTTCTGATACGAATGATTTAATAAAAGGACCATTTTTTTTTGATTTAATATTCTCTTTAATTGCATCTTGATATTTTTTTGTTTTTTCTCCGACAACAATTACTTCATTTATAACTGGGTATTCAATTAAATCTATTATCAAAGTTTTGTCTTTAACAACTACTTTTATGTCTTTAAAAAAATTTGTTGAATACAAATTTTTAATAATTTCATTTATTTTTAAATTATTAACATCCTGATTTATTTGAATATCGCCATAAACTTTTACAGTTTCATCGCTTATTCTTTCGTTACCGTTAATTTTAATATCTTTAATAATTTCTGCTAATGAAACGTTAGAAATTACTAGAAATATTAATATTGTAAAAAAATTTTTCATTTTATTTTTTTTTTCTTGCTATCTCGTTAGCTTGTCTCCTAACCCATTCATCTATATCTAAGATGCTTTCGTAATTCGAAGGGCTTTTTATAGCATATTTTGTTAAATTTTTGTCTCTTAAAAGTTCAAATAGATTACTGATTATTGAGTAAAAACTAATGTTATTTTTTAAAAATTCATCAACAAATATTTCATTAGCCGCATTAAGGATAATTGGTATTGAGGCATATTTGTTCAATATAGGTTTTAAATTTATAGCTGGAAATTTAGATTTATCTACTTTAAAAAATTCTAAATTTGATTTTATTCCTAAATTTATTTTTGAATTATTTTCATATTCAAATTTATTACCAAATATTGCATTACCTATCGGAATTGACATGTCTGGTTCAAAAAAAAATGAACTTATGTATTCCGTTCTTAAATTTTAAAATTGCATGAACTAGAGATTGAGGGTGTATTAATATCTCAATTTTTTTTAAATCAACTTCGAATAATTTATGCGCTTCAATAACTTCAAATATTTTGTTCATTAAAGTAGCTGAGTCCACTGAAATTTTTTTTCCCATTTTCCATTTAGGATGATTAATAGCTTGTTTTGGTCTAATATTTTTCATTTTAGATTTTGAAAAGTTTAAAAAAGGTCCTCCAGAAGCTGTAAGGTAAATTTTTTCTAGATTATCAATATTTTCATGTTGTAAGAGTTTCATTACAGAAAAATGCTCAGAGTCAATAGGAATGAGTTGAACTTTTTTTTTTAAAGCAATTTTTTTAATTAATTGCCAACCACAGATCACAGATTCTTTATTAGCAATTAATATTTTTTTACTTATTTTTAATAATTCTAAAGTTGGTTTTAAACCAGCAATACCAGGGATTGCAGCAATTGAGATGTCTGATTTTTTATAATTAAAATTTAAATAGTTTTTCGAATTCAAAATAGTTATGTTTTTATTATGAAATTTTTTTTTAATTTTTAAGTAAGTCTTAAAATCAAAGACTATAAATATTTTAGGCTTGAATATTTTTATTAAATTTATTATTTTTTTTGAGTTGCGATTAGCTGTGAGTATATATAATTGATAGTTTTTTTTATCCTTAAGTAAACTTAAAGTAGTTTTTCCAATTGAACCAGTTGAACCAAAAATAGATATTTTTTTTTTCATTTTAAAAAAGTAATATAAAAACAAAAATTAGACCCACAGGAATACCTAATAGAATTCCATCAATTCTATCTAAGACGCCCCCATGACCGGGTAAAATATTTCCAGTGTTTTTAATAGAAGATTTTCTCTTGAGATATGAGAAAAAAAGATCTCCAATTTGTGCACTCAGCGATATTACAAACCCAAAAAAGACACTTATTGATAAGTTAATTTCTAAAAATAAGTCCAATAAGAAAATACTTACCAAAATTGAAAAAAAGAATGATCCAAAGCTACCAGAAATAGTTTTATTTGGACTTATGGTTGTAAGTTTTGGGCCCTTAAAAATTTTTCCAAAAGTTATCCCGCCTATATCTGATGCAATACAAACAAGTAAAATAATATATAATATAATTTTAAAATGAATATCATTAATACCTAAAAATGTTATTATTAAAAATAAACTTAAATAAAAGAGAAATAATATATTTAATAAAAAAATTGAAGAGTTTTTATTTTTGAATATTTTTGAACTCATATTTGTAAACTCAATGAAAGATAAAACAAAAGTAATTAAAATAACATATAAGTATAATGTTTTTGATATAAACATTATTAATATAATCAAAATTAATAACGTTCCTGTCATAAATCTCTTTTTCAATTCTGAATTCAATTAAATTCCTCCATAATTTCTTTTTATATTATGATAACTTTTTATGATTTTTTCTAAATCTTTTGATGAAAAATCTGGCCATAATTTATCTAAAAAATATAGTTCCGTATATGCTAATTGCCAAAGCATGAAATTACTTAATCTTTTTCGACCTCCTGTCCTTATAAGTATATCAGGATCTGGCATATTTTTAGTATATAAATTTTTACAAATCTCTTTTTCAGTTATTTTTTTAATAGATTTTTTTAAAGAATTTAAAATTTCTTTTTTTGCTCCATAGTTTAAAGCTAAAACAACGGTTATCTTTTTATTGTGTTTAGTTTTTTTTTCCGTATTTTTTAAAATTACTTTAAGACTTTTAGGTAAGTTTTTTACCTCACCTATAATTTTAATTTTAATGCCGTTTTTAATAACATTTGGTAATTCAACGTTAAAATAGTTTTTTATTAATTTGAATAGAAAATTTATTTCTTTTTTGGGTCTTCTCCAATTTTCAGTTGAGAAAACGTAAAATGTCACAATTGGAATTTTTAATTTGATAGATTTTTCAACAATCTTTTTTACAGTTTTAACTCCAAAATAATGACCATAGTTTCTGCTTTTATTTTTTTTCTTTCCCCACCTGCCATTACCATCCATAATAAAGGCAATATGGTTTAATTTATTCATATTTGAGAAATTTCTTTTTCTTTATCTTCCGAAATTTTGTCAATTGATGATATATGATTATCGGTAATTTTTTGAATATTTTTTTCAAAGACACCGTTTTGATCTTCTGAAATTTTTTTTTCTTTTAATTTTTTTTTAAGATCTTCATTAGCTTCTCTTCTAATATTTCTAATTGAAACTTTATTTTTTTCAGCCATACCTTTTAAAATTTTAATAAGTTCTTTTCTTCTCTCCTCAGTTAAATCTGGAATCCTTATTCTTATTATTTGACCGTCAATTTGAGGGTTAACTCCTAGATCTGATTTTTGAATGGCGCTATCAATTAATGGGAGGTTTGATTTATCCCAAACTTGAATTGATATAAGCCTTGCTTCAGGAACTGAAATAGTTGCTATTTGATTAATTGGCATTAATTGACCATATACATCTACTTTTATTATATCCAACATAGATGCGTTTGCACGACCAGTACGTAAAGTGGAAATATCTTTTTTAAATGATTGTATAGTTTTATCCATTTTCAATGAATAATTTTTATCGTTAAACTCTGAGCTCATTTACACGCCCTCACCAACCTTGAATCTAATAAAGTCTAGAATTTGTATTTGACCTGTTTTATTATTCTCTTTAAGAATATCAGAAACTTTTTTTTGTGAATCCATAATCCAAATCTGATTTAATAAAGTATTCTCTGAAATGAATTTATTTATTTTACCTTTAGAAATTTTTTCAGCAATATCTCCCTTTTTTCCAGAGTTCATTAATTCTTCTTTAATTATTTCTAATTCTTTATCTATAATACTTTTTTCAATACCGCCTTTATCAATTGATATTGGGTTAGTTGCAGCAATATGCATTGCCATTTTTTGCCCTAAATCTTTGTCTTCTGAGTTTAATAATTTTACCACTGAAACAATTTTTCCAATATTTTTATCTATTGAAGAGTGAACATAAAAATAATTTTTACCTTGTTTTTTATTAAAAAATTTTGCTCTTCTTACTGTAATTTTTTCCCCAATTTTAGAAATTAAGTTTATTAAGTTTTCTTCAACGCTAATTTGATTTTTCATTTTGCAAGCTTTTACTTTTTCAAGATTACCTTGTTTTTCAAAATTTATTTTTGATACCTCTTTTGCAAAGTCCAGAAAGTCTTTATTTTTTGCAACAAAATCAGTTTCGCTATTTATTTCGATTAAAGAGATTTCACCATTATTCTCTTCCACCAACACAAGACCTTCAGAAGCACTCCGGCTCATCTTTTTTGATGCCTTTGCTATCCCTTTTTTTCTTAAAAACTCTATAGATTTTTCTATATCTCCGTTATTTTCATCTATTGCAATTTTACAATCTTTAAAACCAACTCCAGTTAGTTCTCTCAATTTTTTTACATTTTCAAGTAAATTTTTATCTGGCATTAATAAGATTTATTTCTTTGATGACAACTTAGTATCAGTTTTTTTATTTTTAGCTTTTGATATTTCAGGATTACTTTTAATTTTTTCTTTATTATTATCTTCTTTTTTAATCTCAATATGTTTTTCTGCATCTTTAATTGTACTTCTAAGTAAATCGCAATATAAATTTATTGATCTTCTCGCATCATCATTACCTGGAATCGGATAGTTTATTCCTGTTGGATCGGAGTTTGTGTCTAAGACAGCTATAATTGGAATATTTAATTTCTTAGCTTCGTTTACAGCTAAAGACTCTATGTTTGTGTCAATTATAAAAATTAAATTAGGAAGTTTCTTCATTTCTGCGATACCTCCTAAAGATCTTTGAAGTTTATCTCTTTCTTTACCAAATTTTATAATCTCTTTCTTTGTAAATCCTGTATTATCTTTAGATAACTGCTCATCCAGACTTTTCAATCTTTTTATTGAATTTTGTATTGTGTTCCAATTTGTTAGCATTCCTCCTAGCCACCTATAATTTACAAAAAATTGAGAAGTGTCTTTTGCTAACTCACTTACTTGTTCTGAAGCTTGTTTCTTAGTTGAAACTATTAAGATTTTTCCTCCAGAGGCAATACATTTGTGAACTTCCACTAAAGCTGTTTTTAAAAAATTGACTGTCTGAGTTAAGTCAATTATATGAATCGAATTTTTTTCTCCAAAAATGAAACTTTTCATTTTTGGGTTCCATCTTAAGGTTTTATGTCCTAAGTGGACACCTGCTTCTAAGAGTTGTTTTATGTTAACTTCTGGTACTTTCATTTTTTCCGGTTAATCCACCACAACTACTCCAATATTGGACCGGGGGGATTTATCCCAAAAGTTGTGTGCGAAATCATGTTTAGATATAATTAATTTTAGAGAAAAGCAAGTCTTTTAAAAAGTAATTTTTTTTACGTATTCTTTATTTTTTATAGTATTAAACAATTTTAAATCAAATTTTCTTGGATTTTCAAGCTCAAAAATGAACTTATTTTTATTCTTATTTAAAATCAACTTAATGTAAGTTTCACCCTTTTCTTTTATGAGTTCTTTAAAATCAGTTAAATCTGTATTTTCCTTGATCTCAATGGAAACTTTTTTATAATTATGATTAATTAATCCTGTTAAAGAAACTACTTTTTTAACATTCATTCTTTTTTGATCTTTATTTATTTCTTTATAAAGAGTGATTACAAATGACTCGCCTTCTTTCAAAATATCTCTATTTTGTATTAATATTTCTGAGAATAAAAAGAGCTCAAATTCACCAAATTTATCACTAAATTTTGCAATAGCATATGGAGTTCCTTTTAATGTTTTTTTTTCCTGTATTGACATAAGTGTCCCAGCTACAAGTCCCTCATTATTTTTGTTCTCCTGATATTTTTTAAAGGGCAGTATTTGAAGTTGCTCAAATATTTTTTCGTAGTCATTTAAAGGATGATCTGAAATGTAAAAACCTAAAGATTTAAATTCCTCACTTAAAAGTTCTTTTTTTGACCATTTTTTTGATATTTCAAATTCAAATTTTTCATCGTGATTTCCAGTTTGATTTTCAAAAAGATTACTTTGATTGCTCATTTTTTCTTCAAAAAAGACTTTGTTTTGTTGAATAATTTTAGGAATAGACTGCATAATAGAATTTCTATCATTTTCAAGTTCATCAAATGCACCCGATTTTACCAAGCCTTCGAGTTGTAATTTGTTTATATCTTTTGGACTTACTCTTTTTATAAAATTTGTAAGTGATTTATAATTTCCATTCGCAATTCTTTCTTTTACTAAATTGCTTACAGCCTCAAAACCAACATTTTTAATTGCACCTAAGCCATAAAATATTTTATTTTTCTCTGGTTTAAAATCTGCAAAGCATTTATTTATGTTGGGTCTTACAACTTCTACATCTAGTCTTTTTAATTCTTCTACAAACTCTCTAAGTTTACTAGTATTTGTTAGTTCAGTAGACATTGAAGCAGCGATAAATTCTTCTTTAAAATAGGTTTTTAAATACGCTGTTTGATAAGCTATTAAAGCGTAGGCCGCTGCATGGCTTTTATTAAATCCATACTCTGCAAACGGTTCTATTTTAGTAAAAATATATGTTGCTAAATCTTTTTTTATGCCTTTTTTTACAGCTCCATCAACAAATCTCTCTTTTTGCTCTTCAAGTTCAGCTCTTTTTTTTTTACCCATAGCTCGTCTTAAAATATCAGCTTCACCAGCAGAAAACCCTGCGAGTGTTTGAGCTATCTGCATTACTTGTTCTTGATAAATTATTATTCCGTAAGTTGGTTCAAGAATTTTTTTCAAACTAGGATGTATATACTCGGGTGTTTTAAGACCATTCTTGCAATCATTGTAAACAGGAATATTGCTCATAGGGCCAGGTCTGTAAAGAGCAACTAAAGCAATTATGTCATCAAACTTATTAGGTTTCATCTGTTTAATTGCGTCTCTCATTCCTGTGCTTTCTAATTGAAATAATCCTGTTGTTTCACCTGTTGATAATAATTCAAAAACTTTTTTATCTTCCAAATTAATTTTTGAAATATCAATTTTATTGTTAGTCTTATTAATCATATTTACTGTTTTATTTATAACAGTAAGAGTCTTAAGGCCGAGTAAATCAAATTTTACCAAACCAGCATTTTCAGAGGAGTACATATCATACTGTGTTGAGGGTAAAGGTAATTTAGATGAGTGATCTATATAAAGCGGTATTTGATCAGATAATTCTGATCCAGCTATAACAACTCCAGCTGCATGAGTTGCCATATTTCGGTTCAATCCCTCTAATTTTAAAGATAACTCAATTAATTTTTCAATTTTTTTATTCTTTTTAATTTCCTCTTGGAATCGGGGTTCTCTATTAATTGACTCTTGCAGAGTGAGAGGTCTTGAAGGATCAAATGGAATCATTTTACAAATTTTATCTACGTGGCCATAAGGTAAACCAATAACTCTTCCTATATCTCTTAAAGCCATTCTAGCTTTAAATTTACCGAAAGTTATGATGTGAGCTACGCCTTTTCCATATTTCGTTTTTAAATATTCAAAAACTTTATCTCTTTTTTCTTCACAAAAATCTATATCAAAATCAGGCATAGATATTCTATCTGGGTTTAGAAACCTCTCAAAAATTAAATCAAACTCTATCGGGTCAAGGTCAGTAATATCTAAACAATAAGCAACTAATGATCCAGCACCTGATCCTCTTCCAGGTCCTACCGGAATCTCATTTTTTTTTGCCCATCGTATGTAGTCCGATACAATTAAAAAATAGCTCGAATAATTCATCGAATTGATGATGTTTAATTCATGATCAAGTCTATCTTGGTAAATTTTTTTTATCTCAATTTCTTCCTTATTCTTATTTTTAATAAAAATAAAATTTTCTAATCTATTTTTTAAACCATTATTTGCTTGTAATAATAGTTCACTATCTACAGTGCTGTTTTTTTTTAAATTTATTTTAGGTAAGATTGGTTTTGTTTTTTTTGGCTTAAAATTGAACCGTTTCGAAAAATTATAGTTGTTTTCTAGTGCTTCAGGTAAATCACTAAATAAATTCTCTATTTCAATAGAATCTCTTAAAAAATGATTGTTCTTATACTTTCGTCTATTTGTTTCATCTACAAACCTTTTTTCTCCAACACAAATTAAAGCATCATGGGCCTCTGCCATCTCTTCCTTTATGTAAAAAACTTCTTGTGATGCAATTAAAGGTAATTCGAATTTTATAGAAGAATTTAATAAAAAATTCTCAAAATCTTTTTCTCCCGTTTCTTCATGTCTTTGAATTTCTATATAAAAATCATTCTTAAAAGTATTAGATAAACTTTTAAAAATTTGATTAATTAATTCAACTTTGTTTGACTGAAATAATTTACCGAAAAAATCATACACACTTCCTGACATAAGGATTAAACCTTCTTTATTTTTGATTAATTGATCTAGACTGCAATTCGGGTCAGTCATACCATCTATTTCAAGATAGCTAGATGAAGATAGTTTAGTTAGGTTTCTATAGCCTTTTTCAGATTTAGCAAAAACAGGGAGTTTGCCTATAAAGTTATTCTTCTTAAAATTAATTTGCGTGCCAATTAAAGGTTGTGTTCCAACTTTGCTTATTTTCTCAGCAAACTCTAAAGCGCCACATAAATTATTACTATCGCACAAACCAATCGCTTTAACTTTATTTTTTTTACAATATTGTGCGAGTTCATCAATTTTTACTGCTCCTTCGCATATAGAAAATTGAGAATGAATTTTAAAATTAGTGAATTGAGATTCATTTTTAGCCATTAACTCTTTTTACAATACCATTAAAAATACTCAACTTATAATCAGCTTTATTAGCAAGTTCTCTATTATGAGTTGCAAACAAAATTGTTTTATTCATTTTTTTTAATTTTAAAAAGTAAGTGAAAATTTCTTTTGAAGTTTTATAATCTAAATTTCCAGTAGGTTCGTCAGCTAAAATCAAATCTGTCTCTGCTATAAGTGATCTCGCTATTGCAACTCTTTGTTGTTCTCCGCCCGAAAGATCCATAGGGTAGAAATTAGATCGATTAGAAAGTTTTACTACTGAAAGTATTTTTTTTGATTTTTCCAAGCTTTTTTTTGGACTTTCATTTCTAATTATCAAAGGTAACATTACATTTTCAATAACATTTAAATCTGAAATTAAATTGTTGTTTTGAAAAATAAAAGATATTTTGTTTCTTCTCAATTCATCTATTTTGACTTTTTTAAAATTATTTGAGTCCTTGTTTAAAAAAAAAATTTTTCCAGATGAAGGTTTGTCCATAAAAGAAACTAAGTGAAGTAACGTAGATTTTCCAGATCCTGACGGGCCGGTTAAGGCAACTAATTCGCCTCTATTTAATGAAAAACTAGAATTTTTTAAAACTTCAATTTTTTTATTATTAAAGTAAAAGTTTTTATTTAAATTCTTAATATCTAAAATCTTTCTATTCATATTTTAAAGCTTCATTTGATTTTAATTTAGAAATTGTTTTTGCTGGAAAATATGATGCAATAGAGGTGATAATAATTGACAATATGAAAACCATTAAAATTGACCCAAGTTTTATTTCACTTGGCATTTTTTCTAAATAATAGATGTCTGAGGGAAAAATATTTATTCCTAAAAACATCGATAAAAAATTTCTAATTTCATCAATGTAAATAGAAAATAAAATACCAAAAAAAATACCTGATAATGTTGCTAACAAACCAATTGTGAAACCAGTTAAAAAAAAGGCTTTGATAATTGAACTGTCTGATAAACCTAGTGTTTTTATTATTGCGATTTCCTTTGTTTTATTTTTTATCAAAATAGTTAATCCAGAGATAATATTAAATGCAGCTACAATTATTATGAGAGTTAAAATAATAAACATCACATTTCTTTCAACTTTTAATGCGTTGAAAAATGTTTTGTTGGTATCTGACCATGTAGAAATAAATAATTCTTGCTTAGACGCCTCTATCTCTTTTTTATATTGATCTGCCAAAAAAGGATCTTTTAAAAAAACTTCTAAATTAATTTCTTCAAAATTTTTATCAAACATTAATTGAGCATCGTTCAAGTCTAAATAAATCAAATTTTGATCAAATTCATAAAAACCACTATTAAATATGCCAGCTATAATAAAATTTTCTTGTCTTGGTATACTGCCAAGTGGAGTGTCGATGAAAGACGATGAAATAATATTAATTTTATCTCCAACATTTAATTTTAAATTATATGCTAATTCACCACCAATCATAACTTTCCCAGAAGAAAAGTCATTAAGACTTCCTTTTGTAATTTCTTTATTTAAAAAAGATTGAAATTTTCCATTTGCATTTATTCCTTTTATGATGACTCCTTTAGCTTTATTTGCAGTCATAATAATTCCTTCCCCATTAATTGACTCTGTGAATTTTATGTTTTCGTATTTGCTAGCTAATTCAATTTTTGTATTTTCTAATTTTTTTTTGTTTTGAAAATGTATTGTTAAATGTGGATTGAGCCCAATTATTTTATCTGTTAAATCGTTTCTAAATCCATTCATCACCGACATAACGATAATTAAAACTGCCACACCAAGCATTATCCCTAGAAAAGAAAATAATGAGATAACTTTCAAAAAACCCTGTTTTCTTTTAGGTCTCAAGTTTCTGATTGCTATAAGTCTTTCTGTATAAGTAAACAAATTAATTTCTAAGTTTTGATTTAATTTCTTTCAAATCTAAAAATGAACTATTAGAATTAACTTCTTTAAACTCTATTTGATTTTCAGAGGATTTTGATCCTATAATAATTTGATAAGGCACCCCAATTAAATCATGTTTTTTAAATTTTTGTGACATATTTTCATCAACATCATCTAACAATACGTCAATATTTTGTTTTTTTAATTCATCATAA
>MDSW01092977.1_pt1 | contig 13644 bp, 13 predicted proteins | sample 811171 | NCBI WGS metagenome assembly MDSW01 (sample SAMN05326641, study PRJNA326480) | marine metagenome | isolation source: seawater | place: Atlantic Ocean: North West | collected 2012 | reverse complement strand
TTTGGGAATTTGATCGAGTGGGTGTCGCTTATTTCTCGAGTGAGACTTTGATTGGATGCCCAAAGTCTTGGTAATAGCGGTTGATTTCGTCCGGTTTTACTTTGCCCTGATGAATGACCAGGCGATAGCGGGATACAAGAGGCCGTTGAGGCTCGATGTTGAATTCTCCCAGAACCATCGGTGAAAAGCAGAAATAGGGCATCTTAGGGTGTAAACGAACAGGTTGTGGAGCTCTGAAATTGTCGGGATGACAAATGATCGAGATACCCGAGTGGGTGTCACCGGATGCGTTATCTGCTCCATCAGCCTTGGATGGGACTGGCCCGTGGATATCAACCCAATTCGGTCGTGTGTGGTTTCCATTGGATCGGTCCTTGGATTCGCTGGTAAGAAAGTTACCACCTTCTCTCCAATTGCGGCGGCCTCGTATTGCGAATCCTCCATAATGATTTTTCTGAATGACTAACAAGTCATCTGTGGCACATTGCTGACGTGATGTAAAGTCAACGAGAAATACCTCTTCGGATTTGTAAACTTGCACTCGCCAGGACTCCTTTAAGGCGGTTACTTGTTTATCGGTTTCCGGGAAAGCGACATGATCTAGTCCGGTGATAAAGCCGCCGAACACTGGGCCTGTCACGGTCGCTGTCACTTCACGATGAAACACATTTCCTAGCTCAGCACTTTGCTCCCAAAAATTGACAAAGTCACCACGGAATGTTGTTCGTTTATAGGGAAACATGATTCCATGTTGATGGTAGTGATCTGGAGGAAAGTCATCGGTCAGCACATTACCGGCAGGATCATAGACGGGATGAATGAAACCGGAACGGGCATAAACAGCCTGAGCAGGGTCTGGGCAAGGCCGAATATCGACGTTGTATTCCAGCACCGGTTTTTCACCGACTCGGACTTTAATCGCTCCGTCTGATTGCTCGGTAGAAACCCGTTGAATTCGCTTGGGAATTCCATCAACCAGGACAATGCGATAGCTACGGCTTTGACCCGAGTACAGGGGTTGCTCGAGCATCCATGTGACCATCGGAGAATCTGTGGATTTATCTAACTGCGTCGGTACACGTTCATTGGTGTCATTGGATATCAAAATGAAAGGATGATTGGCTGGAATGCCTTCAGGAACAGGGCAACGAACAGGCACACCGATCCGATCATATTGTCCCGCTTCGATCTTTATCGTTATAGCCATTAACTGGCCAGGGAGTAGCATCAAAAATAACAGTGCCCATGTCGTACGTATTTGTATCATTCGCTTTGTGTTGCCTGTCAAATTCAGATATTAATGCCTATCGGGAAACGTCGAATTCAGCATACAATAAAGTCACCGTTGACCGGAAATAATCAAAAGGAGAATTGAAAATGCTTAAGCGAATGTTCGTAAGTGCATTTGTAATTTTGGCAATGACAACTGCCATGGTTGCATCTGCAGCAGACACGCCCGCAGCCTTGAACTTCAAAGCCAAAGATATTGATGGCAAAGAAGTCAATCTGTCCAAATACAAGGGGCGCGTTGTACTGGTTGTTAATCTTGCAAGTCGCTGAGGTTTGACTCCTCAGTACCTGCAGTTGCAGGGTTTGCACACAAAATATAATGCCAAAGGCCTGTCTGTTGTAGGATTTCCCTGCAACCAATTTGGCAAGCAAGAACCAGGTACAGAAGCTGAAATTAAAGAGTTCTGTACTACGAAATTTAATGTTACATTCGACCTCTTTTCAAAAATCGATGTGAACGATGACACCGCTCATCCGTTCTATAAGCACCTTACCAGTCAAGAAACGAAGCCCAAGGGAAAAGGTAAAGTCTCTTGGAACTTTGAGAAATTTCTGCTGGATCGGGAAGGCAACGTGATTGCTCGTTTTGAGCCTCGCACGAAGCCGAATGCTCCCGAAGTGATCAAATTGATCGAAGCTAATCTTGCCAAGTAAGTTAGCCTAGATAGTCTTATCAAGAGCCGTTTGTCACACTCGGTGTGGCATGCGGCTTTTATTAATTCTCACCCTAACTGACCTTTATCGGTTACTCCTTTGAACGCCGAAATTCAAGCTATTATCGAAATTCTTACGCGTCCGCCCGGACATCAACCTTGGCCAGTTGCAATTGATACCTGGTTTACTGGCTGTGATCAGTCAGAGCTCACAACACTGCTCGATGCGTTACTTACTCTGGAACCACCGTTACCGACCGATCCGGAAGAAGAGAATTGGGGTCGCTTGTTTGAACACATCATGCAGCGACAACGAGCAGATGTCAGCGGCGATCTGCCATTGTCCCACCCTCCAGCCGAAAAACTGGCTGAGCTATACGAGTATCTAGGACCGGCAAGTAAAGTGCGCCACTTGCTATTGATGATTCTTGCCTATCGTGCTGACGAATCGAATATCAACACGATGGTAACATTGTTGATTGAGAGTCCGCCGGTTGAAGTCAGTGGCTTCGCTGTTGCACTGAGCCCGTTTTTGCAGCGAGACACTGAATGGAGTCTTCTGTTTCCGAAGTTATTTCAGGCACTCCCCCATCCAGTCGCAGCGTCCGCGATTTTAGACCTGTCTAATTACCTCACTAGGCAAGGCAAAGTTGATCAACATCCAGCTACGGCTTTGGTAGATCAGCTTGAGCAGCTCCTTAAAGGAGTGGTGCACCAGCTAGCCAGTATTGAAGACGGTTCGATCATGAAGACCACCATTGATTTGTCACCTGAAGATATTGCCAGTCAGGTCAATGAGGGTATTGCATTGGCGACGGCACTTTGCGACGCGATGGCGTTGATTGGTAATCAGGACAAAACATCGGCTCTGTTTCAGGCAATGGACTTAGCTCATCGACGGATTCAGGCCGAAGCGGCTGCTGCCTTGGTCCGTCTGGAAAACGACGCCGGTAAACAGCGGCTCGGTGGATTAGCCGAGGAAGCCAGTATCCGCTTGCGAGTATTGGCATATGCAGAGGAGCTAAACATCCTCGCAGATATTGATCCGCAATTTCAAACCGCTCAAGCTCGTGCTGAAGGCGCATTGGCTCTACACCTTGCCGAACCGCACATCATGGGATTACCGCCGACCAGGATCGAATTATTAGACTGTTCAGAGAGATTGTGGCCGGGCTTTGACGACTCTCAAACTTGTTATCTCTTTAAGTATGAATATGCGTTGGGCGGTGAGCCTTATGAGAATATCGGAATTGGCGCTCCGGAAGTTTTAAGTGCAGCGACCGACCTGACGGGCTTATCAATGGACGATCTCTACGCGTATTTCGCTGGACTAATCGTTTCTCACCCCGACATTTTTGAGATGCCGGCAGAACAGTTGGATTCACAAGCCGATGTCAATGCTAAGAAACTAACTCAGCAACTATTGGAGTCTGGGTATACAGAGATCTCACCAGTCACCTATGGTTTTTTCTTCGAATATCAGGTTTTGGCAGCAACTGCTTGCCGAGGTGAGCAATTCGGCGTCTTGGCAATCGACAATCAGGATATCCTATGGTTGCCTCACACATCGGTTAACAGACCATTAAGTGCAGACGATGCGTACCATATTTATAAAGGTCGTAAACTGTTTGCTTCTTTTGAGGGAAGAGAGGCCTAGAAATATGGAAGCCTCCGAAGATCGTAAAGACGAATCGCATATACTAGGCCAGGCGGAAGCGGACTCGTCCGATTCCCTCTTGAGGTTTTTACTTCCGGTCTTGGTGATTTTGGTGGGCGCCCTATTATTTGGAAATCTGAAACCGACCGAATATGACGAATTTGTGGGGCAAGCGTTTGATCACTCTGGTACCAGCTATCACGGCGACGTCGTTGATTTGAAGGACTACAAAGGATCGGTGGTGGTGGTCAATTTTTGGGCAACCTATTGCCCTTATTGTCTGGAAGATATTGAGCACTTGAAAGAGCTGAATGAAGAGTTGCGTCACGACGACTTTCAAATTGTCGGTGTTAGTTCAGATTTACGAGAGGAATTAGACGCATTCTTTACGCAGAAGCCTGACTTACCTTGGCCAACGTACTTTGGTGAAGACGCCTTCAAGCTTGGCACTGCGTACAAAGTTGATTCAATTCCCCGAGTGATGTTGCTTGATCGCGATGGCAAAATCGTAGCAGCTGCTCGGGCGATAGATGACATTAAACGCCGCGTATATCAGTTGGTGCACAACGGTTGACATTCTCAGTCGAGCGGATTCCCGCTAGGCTATAGGTATACGGACAACATATTAATTTGAGAACTGAATGAACAAGCCCGAAAAGAAATCCTCATCGAACAAGAGTGCCACTGAATCTGAATCCACGTTTAAGGATTTAGATCTGACTGATGAGATGATGAAAGCACTCGAACGAGCCGGTTACGAGATCCCTTCGCCTGTGCAAGCCGGAGTGATTCCTCCCGCTTTGGAGGGCTTGGATGTGATGGGTCAGGCGCAAACTGGAACTGGTAAGACAGCGGCCTTTACGATTCCAATTCTAGAACAACTTGCACCACGAGATGAGATTGCAACCGTGCAGGCTTTAGTGCTTGTTCCGACACGTGAGTTGGCAGTTCAGGTACGCAACGAATTTGAGAAGCTTGCCTATTTCATGGACTTCAAGACAGCCGCCATTTACGGCGGGCACTCCATTAAGAAGCAGATTGAAGAAATTAAGCGAGGTGTCCAGGTAGTGGTAGGTACTCCAGGACGGGTGCTCGACCACATTCGACGCAAGACACTAGACCTCCGTGAAACCTGGTGTGTGACATTGGACGAAGCGGACCGGATGCTAGACATCGGATTTCGGCCGGACATTGAAAAGATCCTTAGCAGCGTTTCCCGAAAGGATCGTCAAACTTTATTACTAAGTGCGACCGTGCCCCCAGCGATCGAACGCCTAGCAAAACGTTACATGCATGAGCCGACCATCCTCGATTTTTCCAAGGATGCGGTGTCCGGCGACAGTATCGAGCAATTTTACTTTTCCGTCGACAAGGTTAAGAAGTTTGAATTACTGGAACGGTTAATCAATCGCGAGAAGCCTGCTCAGGCAATTATATTTTGTCGAACGAAACGTGGCACAGACAAGTTAGCCAAGCGATTGAAGGATTTATTCGATCATGTTGGTTGTATTCACGGCGACATGAACCAACCAGCTCGGGATCGCGTAATGAAGAAATTTCGCGATGAACGCCTTAAAATATTAGTGGCAACTGACGTTGTTGGACGTGGGATTGATGTTACCAGCATTTCTCACATCATCAATTTTGATACACCTGAAGATTGTGATGATTACGTGCATCGAATCGGACGGACCGGCCGAATGGGTAAGGAAGGAGTTGCTTACACATTTGTGTCGGAAGATGACGGCGAGCTTTTAACCCGTATTGAAATCCGTATAAACCAATTGCTCGAACAGGTTTATATGGAAGGGATGGAATTAAAACGGGAAGTAAAGCAGGAAGTGAAGCCGGAAAGGCTGGCGGCAGTCGCGGCGATGCGTGGTCGGGGTCCGAAGAAACACCGTCGGAGATTATAAATATGAACCAACGATTCCAATTTGCCATTGGCCCGCGAGGGCTAAAGGGATCGTTGTTGGTGTGCGTGCTGCTGTTGCTAGGCGTTTTGGCTGGATGTGAGTCGAAAGAAACAGCTGTTTCTGACCACGCCTCCTCACCCTCATCTCCTGTTGAGACGAAAGACCAGTCTCCTAACCCACCTCTTGTTCCTCGAGAATTAGACGAGCCACAGCATTCTGCCGGCCATCAGACAAGCAGTTCTACTCCGGAGCCACCCTCGCGCCAGGAAGACGGTCCCAAAGTCGCTCCACTGCCCGTTCAATTCCAAGGGCCTGATGCAGAGGCCAAACAGCTTCAAGTTGACGCGGAGAAATTACTCGCGCACGGAATTCGCACGATCGCTGGCAAGCGACTCATTCTTCACACGGATATTCCATTGGATGATGAGTTACGTAGCTTGCCGGAGCTTTTTGATAAGGCGACTACCCAGTTCTGCGATTACTTCGACATTGAGCTGCAAAAAGTTGCCGACTGGCAGGTACGAGCTTGCGTGATTCAGGACTTGGAAAAATTCGAGCGTGCGGGACTGTTGCCTCAGGTCTTGCCCAAATTCCAACATGGTTATGCCTTGGGTGATCGCATTTTTCTGAAAGAGCAACCCAGCGAATATTACCGCCGGCACCTACTTCTGCACGAGGGAACTCATTCCTTTATGTTACGGTTCTTTCAGGGAGCTGGTCCGCCGTGGTACATGGAAGGCATGGCCGAATTGCTAGCAACTCACCATTGGGACGGAGCAAAGTTGACGCTCAATACTTTTCCAGCAGACAAAAATGAAGTGCCGTTTTGGGGAAGAGTAAAGATCGTCAAGGACGATGTCGCGGCTCAAAAAGGAAAAATGATCGAAGAGGTCATGCAATACGGCAGTAATGCTCACCTAAACGTGGAAGCCTATGGTTGGAGCTGGGCCGCCGCCAAATTCCTTGATCAGCATCCGCAGTTTCAAGCGATCTTTCGTAAACACATTGAACATGCAGGTGATTCTTCGGGCCAGTTTTCGATTAGTCTGGTCGAGACCTATGGAGAAGAGTGGTTTAAGGTGCGACAAGAGTGGCAGCTCTTCGTAATGAACATGGAATATGGATATGATATTGCCCGGGAAGCGATTGAGGATGTAGAAGTTCAGCAGTATGCAGACTTACCTAGCGAGCAGACTTTTCAGGTGCATGCCGACCGTGGCTGGCAATCCACAGGACTATATGTGACACAGGGAATGAAGATTCGAGTCACAGCCACAGGCCGATTTGTTATTTATAGGGAGCAAGCCGATGATCCTGAAGGCACCGAGGGTCAGGCCCAATCGACCGTTTGGGAATCCGAAGCGGGTGGCGTGTCTATACGGTATCACGGCGGATACCCGCTGGGCACCTTACTTGTGGCAATCGATAACCTCCAACAAACAGGATTAACGGGCCTGTTGTCCACGGGAGCAATCGGAACGGGAGGTGATATCGAAATTCCTCAGGATGGTGTACTGTATTTCCGAGTCAACGACTCCCCTGCTGAACTGGCCGAGAATCAAGGTAATGTAGAAGTTAAGTTGTCTTTATTGGGGCAGGATCAGTGAATTACCAAGATGCCCGATTGACGATTTAAGTTTGGGATTCAACAATTTTGATAGTGTATTGGCTACAGCGGCTGGTACTACGCAATGACAACAAGACGATTAGAAGAGTTTATGAGCATTTTACAGTCACAAGATCCAGCCGTATTTGCCTCGATCCAATCTGAAGAAGTTCGACAACGATCCGGACTCGAATTAATTGCCAGTGAGAACTACACCAGCCGGGCCGTCATGGAAGCCTGTGGTAGTGTTTTAACCAACAAATACGCGGAGGGCTATCCTGGTAGACGATACTATGGTGGCTGCGTACATGTTGATACCGCCGAGTCGATAGCGATTGATCGAGCCAAACAGCTATTTGGGACAGAAGCGGTGAATGTGCAACCGCATTCAGGTTCTCAGGCAAACACGGCAGTCTATCTCTCTTGCTTAGAGCATGGTGATAAGGTGCTCGGACTTGATCTGGCACATGGTGGACATCTCACGCATGGGATGCACCTCAATGTTTCAGGAATTCTCTATGATTTCGTTAGTTACGGCGTCGATCCAGAAACCCATCGGTTGGATTTAGACCAGGTATCGCGTTTAGCAAAAGAGCATCAACCCAAGCTGATCGTTGCCGGAGCCAGTGCGTATCCACGTGAAATTCCGCATGAAGAATTCGCACAGATTGCAGAGGATGTTGGCGCCAAGCTATTCGTGGATATGGCGCATTATGCTGGCTTAGTGGCAGCAGGTGTGCATCACAATCCCGTTGAATGTGCCGACTTTGTAACAACGACGACGCATAAGACGTTGCGAGGTCCACGCGGCGGCATGGTGTTGTGTAAGGAAGAATATGCTAAAAGTATTAACCGTAGTGTCTTTCCTGGTTTGCAGGGCGGTCCGCTGATGCACATTATTGCTGGAAAGGCGATTTGTTTTGGCGAAGCGTTGACGGATGATTTCAAAGCCTATGGTCAGCAGGTGGTAGACAATGCTCGGACTTTGGCTGATTCGCTCATCAGTGGTGGCGTGACATTAGTGAGCGGTGGGACGGACAACCATCTGATGCTAGTCAACGTCTTTGCTTCACTGGGAATTGGAGGCCGCACGGCGGAAGAGATTTTAGATCGCTGTGGAATCACGACGAACAAGAACATGCTGCCATTTGATCAACGCAAGCCAAACGACCCATCAGGTGTACGTATTGGAACGCCCGCTCTGACAAGTCGTGGGATGGGAAGCGATGAAATGAAATCCGTTGGGAATTGGATTGTGTCAGCATTAAAGAACCCTGAGGATGAAGCATTGCATCAGTCGATCCAGCAGGACGTCAACGCACTTTGCGAGCAATTTCCTGTCCCTGCTGACCAGTGATGACTATTCTTGTCCTTTCTTTGTCGGATAGATTTGATATTTAGTACGATATAAAGAGTACTTCGGTGCTTTCGACGGGAAAGTGCCGGTACCTCCTTGAACGTACGCCGTTGGGCTAAACAATACTATGTCACAGATAAGTCGAATTCTGATCGCTGACGACAATCAGGCAAATTGCGAATTGCTGGATGCTTACTTGGCCGACTTGGATTGCGAAGTGGATTTCGCTGTCGATGGTCAGGATACACTCGATAAAGTCCAGTCTTTTCAACCGGATCTGTTGCTGTTGGATATCATGATGCCGAAACTTAACGGCTTTGAGGTATGTCAACAAATTAAGTCGGACCCTGAATTGAAGAGGACGATGGTGTTAATGGTGACGGCACTCAATGAACGTGGAGATATTGAGCGAGCGGTTCAAGCTGGTACAGATGACTTTTTATCTAAACCTGTGAATCAGATTGAATTGGTTAAACGCGTTCAGAATATGCTGAAGCTAAAGGGAGTCACGGATGAAGTTGAGCGACTTCGAAAGTACATCGAAGAGATGGAACAGCGGTCCTAACGAATTCATTCGTTGTCAAATATAAAGATAGTCATGACTAAACCTACTCGTTGGTTAACACGACCGAGACAATGGTTCTGGTGTTTATTCGGCATCGGCGTGGTCATTCTTGCCAGCCAGTCAGTAATCGCTCAGGATCAGATCGTTGCTGATAAGACGGAGATTGATTCTCTTATCGAGCAACTTGGAGATGCGGATTTTACGTCTCGCGAGTTTGCGCAAAGTAAACTGCGAGAGATGGGTTTAATCGCTTTTGATCAGTTACACGAAGCTCAAACTCACAACGACATTGAAGTTGCCAAGCGAGCCAAGTATCTCATCCGCAGTCTGCAAGTGCAGTGGGCATTGCGAACCGATGCTCCTGAAGTACGTCGCCTACTGGCGAAATATGAAGACAACAATCCCACAGGCCGACGCAGTTTAATGGAGCAGTTAGCTTCCTTGCCAGAAGCAAAAGGCCTGAACGCCCTTAGCAGAATGGTTCGATTCGAATCTGATGGTCGCCAATCGCGGTATGCTGCTTTGCAGGTAATGAATATGACGCTGCCAGAATCCTCAGAGCAACGCCAGATCTTCGCTGACCAGCTTAGAGAATTGCATGACCAGAGTGCCCGAACCGCCGCGCAATGGATGAAGGCTTATGCAGAAAGCTTAATAGACCCGGAAAGTTCCGTCGTCGTTTGGGATCGACTCGGCCGGAAAGAAGAACAGTTGTTGACCACTTTTCCCGGTCATACAAGCCGGAGTTTGGTTCGGGAGCTGTTGCGTTGGGAGTTCAGGCTTCTGAGACAATTGGAGTTGGAGGATCAGGCCGCCGTGGTGGCTCGCCGGAGCGTCAACCTTTTGGACGGCTCTCGAGATCAACTGATCGAGGCAATTGACTGGTTTGCGAATGAAAAGAGTTGGATGTTTGCTGAGGTAATCGCCGACCGTTTTCCAGTTGAATTTCAGGAATACCCGGAACTGATGTATCGTCTTGCCGAGGCGTTTCTACAGGGAGGAAATCAGGAGCGAGCTGATGAACAAGCGGCAAGGGCGCTGGCAATAAAGCCTGCTGATCTGGATGCCCATATAGCGATCGCCTCTTTTTTGACTCGTCGACAGCATCATCAATGGGCCATCGCAGAATATGAACAAGGTATCGAGCATTCACCGCTGGAATCTGAAGTAGGCATTCGAATGCGAATATTACTGGGCGAGCTCTATCATGATTTGAAGGACGAGGATCGAGCAAGATTAGTGTTCGAACCCGTTGTGGAGAATCGGGAAAATGATGATGTGAAGCAATCGGTGATTCGCTTTTATTCACAGATGGAATCGTTTGTCTCCCGTTATTGGTATTTTCGAGCTTGTGACCACGCAAGTCGAAAGGAATGGGGGAAGCAAAGAGAGTGTTTGGAAGCCGGATTGGCAGAGGATCCGAATGATGGCGATATTCTCATTGCGATGTATCGTTACGAAGAATCGGATGAGGTGTTTGAGGCGATGACACTGAAGGCCATTCGGACGTCGGCAGATTTCCATGAAGCCGGAATTAAAGCCGTTGAAACGAAGATCAAAAATACGCTCGATCGATTACAAAAATCACGGCTGCAATGGGACCTTGCCAGAGCATTCAACCAATATGCCTGGCTGGTGGGTAATACGACCGGTGATTATCAGCGAGCGGTAGAGTATAGTCGGAAGTCACTCGAACTCAGAAATTGGGAATCCGCTAGCTATCTGGATACGCTAGGGCACTGTTATTTTGGAGCAAAGGATTACGAAAACGCAGTGAAGTACCAACAGCAGGCTGTTGATATGGATCCGGGAAGCTTGGGAATGCGGCGACAACTCAACGTTTTTCGTCAGGCATTAAAAGATCAACAGCAACGACAAGGTTAGTGTCAGGTCTTTGTGTGATCTTCTTTGGGAATTGAGTTTTGTCATCCACTTCAGGCAGCTATCTACAACTTTCCCGAACACCTCTAAACAACTTAGTGTTCTTTCTGCCCTGGCTGTTTCTCTACGAAGCAGGCCTTTGGTTTAGTGGAGACCCGTATCGTAATCTGGCTGATATCTGGCTCCGAGAGTTGCTTCAACGGGCGGGTTTTAGTCAGTACTTCCTACTTCCGATCTTATCCTGCGCTGTGCTGCTCGGTTGGCATCATCTCTCGAAGTTGCGTTGGAAAGTAGACTGGCAATGCCTGCCCGGGATGTTCATCGAATGTGTCGGCTATGCGGCCATCCTGATTGGCGTCTTTCAAATACAACATTGGGTCCTGAGTACCATTTCCTATTTTGCGAGCACCCCTGCTGCGGCCTGGCTTGCAGCTGAGACAGATGCGAACACCAATCTACATCAACTTCTGGCGATGGTTGGAGCCGGAATTTACGAAGAGCTGTTTTTCAGGCTGCTACTTTTACCAGCGATGATCTGGGTGTTGTTGCGAATTGAATTGAAAACCTGGATTGCCTACAGCCTCGGTGTCGTGCTTGTCAGCCTTTGTTTTACGGCTGCTCATTCGATTGGAGTGGAGCAGGATTGGTTTACTTTCGCTTTCCGCTTTCTAGTCGGGTTGATTCTAAGCGTCGTGTTTTTGAAGCGTGGATTTGGTATGGCTGTTGGAGCTCACGCTTTATACAACATTGCGGTCGAAGTGTTCTATTAGCTCCGAGACTCCCAGAAGTTGGAATCGCGGGGACGATCAAGTTTAGACACTAAAGACTGATTGGCTTTTGATAATGGCCAAGTCATCTGGGAATGTATGAAATGCCTGCACGAGTAAGCTGTTCTGGCGAGTTTCTAGATTGATGTAACTCATCGCTCCAGTTGCCATTCGGCCACTGTTATCAAAGAAGTGAACCATTCCGCGGAGTTCGCTATCCTGACTCAATTCCTGTTGAAATGCCCAGAACACCTCTTGAGGAACCACTTCCAATTGAAAGCTGGTTTGATACTCAATGCCTCGACAGTTCAGAGCTTCGTTGCGCTCTCCGGCAATGGGATGCGCGAGTAAGCGTCGTCGTTGGGGCAGAGGTTGCGATTGGGCGGATGACACTTCAGCGATGGTGGTGCCATCGTGCTGAAATGTAATAACATGCCCGTCGCGGGTAATATCAACCTGCGCGTTATAACTTCCTCGCTGAATTTGACGAGTCTTAAAGACGTCGAATAGTTCTGGGTGAAGAGAGCGTGAGAAGAGCTGGAATGTAAGTTCCTTGACTTTCGGTCTTAGTGAAAGCACACCGTGGTTCCCGTATTTGTAATCCCGCAGAATTGCCTAGATTCCAGAGGATGTAATATTTCGATTGTGTTCTACCGAAGCGTCCAACCGTGACATTGTTTGCTTCGATGCTCTTCTCTGTGTAGAGACCATTATAGGAATTTCACCAACCGCTCACAAAGCATACACAATGAAAATCTGAGAACACCGGGAAAAAGTTTTTTAAGCTGCTAGCAAATTAGTTCAATTGGCAAGAAATCGGCGAATGATCTGATTCACAGCTTGTGGGTTTTCCAGCGGAGCCATGTGTCCGACGTCCTTGATGACTTCGAATTGGGCCTGAGGTAATGCATCGGCAATGGCTCTCATTTCATCGGATGGACTAATACCGTCATGCTCACCACACAGTAATAAGGTGGGGACATTGATATCGGCAAGCCAGTTTGTTGCATCTTGCCGATTGGCTAAAGCGAGTTGAGTTTCGGCAATGATCGCCGGGTCACTACTGGCGATCACCTGACGTAGTTGCTGGACTCGTTCTGGAATGGCCTGCATGGAAGACTTACTAAATAGCTTGGGGATCATTCCGTCGGCGGCTAAGGTACTCCCCCTACTTCCTTGCTCGGCAATACGAGCTGCCATTTGGCGACGACCTCGGGCGATGACTTCGGTATCACCGATGCTGCGAGTATCGCATTGGATGAGTCGAGCTAAGCGTTGCGGGAACTGTCGCCAAAATTCCCAACCGATATATCCCCCCATGGAGAGGCCACAAAAGGTAATGGGTGCCTGGATATCGATTGCATCTAACAGCTCATTTAGATCGACAGCAAACTGGCTCATCGAAATCGGAGCCGTGCCTCTTGAGCTCTTTCCAAACCCTCTTAAGTCTGGTGCGATGACATGATATTGAGTGGCGAGGGTTTCGAATTGAAAACGCCACATAGAATGGTCGAGTGGAAAGCCATGCACTAGTAACAGGGGCGCGCCATGCCCACGTGTTTGATAGGCAATTTCACAGTCGTTAACTTGGATCTGCTGCATTGGTTCTCTTGAAGAGCATAAAGGCGATACAACAGAGCAATAGGCCGACAGCGGCTCCACCGAGCTCCCATATGGCATAGGTTTGATGCTTAGCATACTGCTTTGCATTCAATTGATAGTCACCGTCCTGTTGGTTACCCAGTCCATTGGCGCGGATAATACGCCACTGCTCAATGACGATCATTGGTGGCATTTGATCAATCACGGCATTTCCATATAAGAGTTCATCTCCCCGAGTGTCCCGAAGATCCAGCTGGTTGGCTTGATAGAATTCGAAGGCCGCCAATCCCAATCCGAGCGTGAGTAGAATAACTCCAAAACTAAAGATCAAACCATTCTGTTTTCCCCAG
>MDSW01213176.1_pt1 | contig 13645 bp, 12 predicted proteins | sample 811171 | NCBI WGS metagenome assembly MDSW01 (sample SAMN05326641, study PRJNA326480) | marine metagenome | isolation source: seawater | place: Atlantic Ocean: North West | collected 2012 | reverse complement strand
CCACATTTTAAATGGACCTTTTTCCCATGCAAACCCCCAACATAATGCATTATCAATATTTACGATATCATCTGAAATTTCACCAACTAAAGAAGCACAATATTGTAATGATTGTGATGTAATAGACCATAAAAAATCTCCTGCCTCATCATCGCAAAAAATTGAGGCCTTTAATTGACTTTTAAGGTTGTTAGTTTCTTTAGCTAATGTTATAGCTTTAAATCTTTTTTTTGCTTGTGGACGATAATCCATTTTATCAAAGTCAAAAACATGAATCAAACCTTTATCAATCTTTTTATAAAATCCAGAGCCGGTTTTTTGTCCTAAAAATTGTTTATCTATTAAATGTTGAACTTTATCATGAACTACATATTGATCTCTAAACTTATCATTTATACATTTATCAAAAGCAGTGTTAGCAACAAATTGCATAACATCAAGACCAACAACGTCCGCTGTTCTAAAAGTAGCACTTTTTGGTCTACCAATTAATGTTCCTGTTAAATTATCAACATCCTCAATATTTAATTTTCTTTTAATAGTTTCGTTAACAGTTACCATCATTCCATAAACGCCAATCCTATTGGCAATAAAGTTAGGCGTATCTTTGGCAAAGACTACACCTTTACCAAGAATATCCTCCATAAAAAATTTCATATCATCAATCAAACTGCTGTCATTATGATTTGAATAAATAAACTCAACTAATTTCATATATCTAGGCGGGTTAAAAAAATGAGTTATAAAAAAGTTTTTCTTAAAATTATCATCCATATCTGATGTTAAATCAGACAATGAAATACCTGAAGTATTAGATGTTACTATTTTATTGTTAACATATGGAGCTATTTTTGAGTATAATTCCTTCTTCCAATCTAATTTTTCAGCTATAACTTCAATAATCCAATCACACTCATCTAATTTTTCTAAGTGTTCATCATAATTATAACACTTTACAAGTGAAATATCTTTTTTATCATAAAATGCTTTTGGTTTTATTTTTGTTGCTTTTTCAATACCTTCTTCAACTATCTGTTGATTCATATCAAATGCATAGACATTTAAACCAGCATTAGCACAATGTGCGGCAATTTGTGAACCCATAACTCCAGCTCCTAAAACAGCTACATTCTTGATATCTCTCATTTTTTAAATCTCCCAATCTTTTAAATCAATTATTACTTTTTTTCTAAAAGCCTCTAATTATTTTATTCGTTCTATAATTGTTGCTATTCCTTGTCCAGTTCCTATACACATAGTTGCTAGACCATATTTAGAATCTTTTTGTCTCATTACATTCATTAGAGTTACAAGGATTCTTGCTCCAGAACACCCTAATGGATGACCTAAAGCAATAGCGCCACCATTTAAATTAATTTTATTTAAATCCCAACCACCTTTTCTTATAACATATAAGGATTGTGCTGCAAAAGCTTCATTTAATTCAATGACATCTATATCATTCATACTTAATCCAGCTTTACTCAATGCTTTCCTTGTTGCAGGTAATGGTCCCATACCCATTTTTGTCCAATCAACACCTGCAATTGCTCTTGAAACAACTTTAAATTCAGGCTTAATGCCTACTTTCTGAGCTAATTCATTACTTGATAATAAAATTGCAGATGAACCTATAGAAATTGGGCTAGATGTAGCAGCAGTAATAGTTCCATCAGAATCAAAAGCAGGGTCTAGAGATTTAATTTTTTCTAAATTTGGTTCTCTAGGACCTTCATCTTTTGATATTGTGTTGCTGTTGAATGTTATTGGTACAATTTCATTATCAAAATTTCCATTTTTCATTGCATTTAGTGCTTTTTTGTGAGAATGAATAGCAAATTCTTCTTGATCTTCTCTGCTTATATCTAATTCTTTAGATAAATTTTCTGCAGTTTCCCCCATTCCCATATAGAATTCCTTTTCATATAATTCAGGATGAAAGCTAGGGCTAAAACCACCCATAGGGACACCAAACATATCTTCAGCACCACATGCAATACCACAATCAATATCATTAGAATTTATCGCTTGACTTATCTGATGAACCGAGTCCATTGAAGAACCACAAAATCTATTAACAACTTTGCCTGTTGTAGTTTCAGGTAATCCTGCTAATATAGAAACACCTTTTGCCATCAACATACCTTGAGGACCTTCAGGAAAAGCACAACCCAAAACAATATCTTCTATATATTTATTATCTAAATTAGGGTTTCTATCAAGTAATACTTTAAGTAAATCTGAAGTTAAGTCATCAGATCTCATTCCAATCATGTTACCATTTTTTATGCCTATAGGGGTTCTTACACCATCTAAAATTACTGTTTGTCTATCGCTCATTTTTACTCCTTATTAATCAAGAAAATATTTTTTATGTATATACAGTCTATCAACAATTTTTTGCTTAAGGTCAATTCTGCTTGGTCTAAAATTTAATTCAACTGTATGTTTTTTAATTTTTTCTTCTATCACATCGTTTGGAACATGCTCTAAAATTAAGTTTGAATTCTTAATCATTTCATTGTAATGATTTGCTAAACTTAAAGCAAAAACATCTTTAGTTAGATGTTTCTTTGAATCATCTAAACTTAAAAATCTTTTAAATGTAGTATCTATAATTGAAAAAGAAATAGCTAAATCTGCAAACGGCTCTAATATCCATTGATTATTTTTTAAATCTTGTCCATACTCCAATATTAAATGATTTGTAATATTTAGCAAAAGAGATCTGCAAAACTCGACTACTCTGATGTCATTTTGATTATAATTTGATGGAATCCAGTTATCTAATCTTTCATCAATAATCATTCTTATAGGAATTTCTTCTAAAATAGATTTTTTCAAGATATATCCACCAATAATCATTCGATTTATTTCATTTGTGCCTTCAAAAATTCTATTTATTCTTTCATCTCTATAAGCACCAGCAATAGGATAATCTTCGATAAAACCAGCTCCTCCCATTACTTGAACTGCTTCATCAACAGTATATGCTAGTGTTTCAGAGCCTAACACTTTTGCAATAGATGATTCTATTGAATGGTCTTCGATTATTTTTTGAACACTCTCATAATAACTAGCACTATTTTTGTCTAATTTTTCTATGGCTTCATCAATCGCACCTGTGGTCATATAATTAATTGAATCAGATTCCCAAGATTTAACTAACATATTTGCAAATTTATTTTTAATCATATCAAAATTAGTAATAGATCTAGAAAATTGTTCTCTTTCAAATGCAAAATTTAAAGCTCCATCTAAAATATATTTTGAACCTGCACATGTAGTTACACCTAATTTATATCTTCCAGGATAAAGAACATTGAAAGCTATAGGTGCACCTTGACCAACTTCACCTAATACATTTTCTACAGGAACTTTACAATTTTCAAAAAATAATGTAGCTGTGGAAGAACCTTTAATTCCTAGTTTTTTTTCTTCATTGCCTATGACATACCCTTTAAAGTCTTTTTCAACAATGAAAGCTGTATATTTACCATTTACTTTAGCAAAAACTATAATTATATCAGCCCATGAACCATTTGTTATATAAATCTTTTGACCATTTAAAATGTAATGCTTTTTGTCATCACTTAACTCTGCTTTGGTCGTTGCTGCTAATACATCTGAGCCAGCACCAGGTTCAGTTAAAGCAAAACATCCAATATATTCGCCAGATGATAATTTTGGTAAATACTTTTCTTTTTGTGCTTTTGAACCATACCAAACAATTGGTAACATTGCTATTCCAGTATGAGCTGATATTGAAACCATTATTGATGCACTCTCACCATTAGATAAGCAATCAACAATGATAGATGCAGTAGTTTTATCTAATTGTAATCCACCATATTCTTCAGGAACATCAACTCCTAAAAAACCTAATTCACCAACTTCTTTAAAAATCTTTCTAGTCAAGTCTTCATCTAATGTATTATTTAATTTTTCACTAATTGGTTTTAATTGCTGCTTTGCATAATCTAACGCAGAGCTTGCAATCATATTTTGCTCTTCAGTAAATTTTTCTCTAGAAAAAACAGTTGCCTCATCAGAAGTTAAAACTAAAAATTTGCCTCCTTTTCCAACTAAATCTTTTGCTGAATATAATTTATCTTTTATTTCCATTTATTACTCCTACTTAGAAATTGATTGTAATATTAAATCTATTGAACTATTAATATAATCAGATGCTGAAACTGAGTTGTCATCAAATACAACAAACCAGTTGACTCCTTGAAAAACAGCCAAAATAATCATAGCTGTTTTCCTTATATCTAAATCTTTAAATTCTCCTTGTTTAATACCTTTGCTTACTACCTTTTCAAACAAATTAAGTAATTTGTTATATAATTGATAAGACCTATCCCTTATATCTGAATCATGATTTGATAAAGAAGAAAATTCTATTTCTGCAATGTATACATATTTTTTTTCTTTTAAAGTCTTTAGAACATTAGTACCAAAACTTTTAATTATTTCACTAGCTTTTTTATCTCTTGACTCTTTATCATAAAAATTTTTAAATGTATATACTTCCCAATGATCAATTAAGCTAAGGAATAAATCTTTTTTGCTATTATAATAATGATATAATGCTCCTTTGCTTAAGCCTGATACTTTAACAATATCATCCATTGTTGTTTTAGAATAACCCTTATCAATAAAAACTTTAAAAGCAGCTTCTAAAATCTGATTTTTTCTATCTAATTTTTGAATCTTATCCATCATATATTAATCCGACTGGTCGGTTTAATATAAATTAAATTTTGTAATTATAAAATATTTTTTTACTTAGATTTATTTGAAGTAGATCTTACTTGTGTTATTCTTCCTTTGTCAATTTTAATATTTACAGAGGTTGACATTTTAAATGCTTCTGGATTATAGGTTGTTGCAATTACAGTTACACCATCATAACTAGCTTTTCTCTTTAAAAGTCTATTTAATATCATTCTTTTATTGTAATCCAGATATTTATCAATGTAATCTATAAATAAAACTTTTTTATCAACTGCAATTGAACCTGCAAGTAGTAACCATCTAAACTCGCCATCAGTTAAATCTGAAACATTTTTACTCAATATTGAAGATGGTATTTTCATTGAATTACATATTTTATTGTATGAGGAATCTGTATTTTTAGGATTGCCTTTTTTAATAATTTTTTTTAAATAATTTGAACTATTTCCCGCAAACCACGGTCTATTATCTTTCTCTTCCAAATATGTTATATCGTTTTGATATTCAGACTTTGATATAAGATTTAAATCATTTGCTTCATAAAAAAGCATACCATCTGAAATTGTTTGGTTTTTAGAAAAAACATTCATTAATGAAGATTTACCTGAACCTACATGACCATTAAATAAGTACATTGCTCCTCTGTGTAAATCAAATTTATTAATATTAAGAATTTTATCTTTTCCCTTAGATAGAATTAAATTTTTAATTGAATATATTGGTTGTTTCATTAAATAATCTCCTTACATATATTAATAAAATTACTAATAACAAAATGTGATGTTTTGGATTCAAAAACTTGTTTATGTTCATTAATTATACCTTTATCAAATCTTACATCAACATATTTTTGCATTATATTTTTAGTAAACTCAGGATGAAACTGAACTCCGTAAATTAAATCATTAATAACATATGATTGCAAACCCATTTCGTTTGAAGCCAATTTAATAGCTGAATTAGGAAGACGAACTACTACATCTTCATGAGAGAAATAAAAAAAATCATCCCAATCTATATTTTTAAAAATTTTATTACTGATTGCATTTTGATTAAAATTAATTTTATTCGAGCCTAATTCCCAACCTAAATGATTTTTTTTAACTTCACCCCCTAATGCTTGACTAATAATTTGATGACCAAAGCAAATTCCAAGAATAGGTATTTCATTATTAAAAGCATATTTGATTTTCTCTTTTAGTAAAGAAATCCAATTATCACTGTCTAAGACAGAGTAAGCACTTCCAGTGATTATCCATGCATCAAATGCTGTTTCATCAAAATTTGAATTATCATAGATATCGCAGGTACTTATTAATATTGAGTTATCATTGATTATAGAACTAATCCAGTCAATTGCATGACCATAAATTGATTTAATTTCATCTAAGCCTGGACCAGCGCTTATTATTAGTAGTTTCATTAAAAAATCCTAAAAATTTATCAACAAAACTGAAGATTTAATTAATGTAACGTTTCTAGATATCTTTCAACTTCAATGGCAGACATACAGCCTGAACCTGCAGCAGTAATTGCTTGACGATAAACCGTATCTTGAATATCACCACAAGCATAAACACCTTTAATTGAAGTTGCGGTTGAATCAGGTTCAGTTATTATGTACCCCGTTTCATCCAATAGAACTTGATTATCTAAAAAATCTGAATTAGGTTTGTGTCCAATAGCAAGAAACAAACCATCACATTTAAATTCTACGTTTTCACCATCCTGGTTTTTTAAGATTGCTTTCTCTAAACCACCTTTATCAGGTTCACCAATCATATCAACAACTTGATGATTCCATAGTATTTCTATTTTTGGATTGTCAAATACACGTTTTTGCATAATTTTTGATGCCCTAAATTGATCTTTTCTATGCACTATTGTGACTTTAGAAGCAAATTTAGTTAGAAAAGTAGCTTCTTCCATTGCTGAATCACCACCTCCTACAACAACAACTTCTTTATCTTTAAAGAAAAATCCATCGCAAGTAGCACATGCAGAAACACCATGTCCCATAAGTTTCGATTCTGATTCCATTCCTAGTAACTTAGCAGTAGCTCCAGTTGCGATGATGACTGATTTGGCTTTGTATATTTCATTACCAACTGTTAATTCAAAAGGTGAATTATTTAAGTTTATCTTATCTACATTTTTAAAATAGGTTTCAGCACCAAATCTCTGCGCTTGTTTTCTAAATAAATCCATTAATTCTGGACCCATTATTCCTTCTGGAAATCCAGGGTAATTCTCAACATCAGTTGTTATAGTTAGTTGTCCACCAGGTTGGTTTCCTTCAAAAACTATTGGATTTAAGTTTGCTCTTGCAGCATAAATTGCTGCTGTGAGGCCAGCTGGTCCTGATCCTACAATAATTAAATTATGAATCATTATATTACTTTATTAAGTTCTTCAGTTATTTTATCTTCAGGTACATTTCCAACAAGCTGCTCTTTAACCTCGCCTGATTTGAAAATTAATAAATTTGGAATACCTCTAACATTATATTCAGCTGCAAGAGTTGGATGATGATCCACATTAACTTTTCCAACAGCAACTTTACCATCAAATGTATTAGCAATACTATCAATAGTTGGTGATAATAACTTACATGGCCCACACCATTCAGCCCAAAAATCAACTAATACAGGTTTATCTGAATTAATTACTTTTTCTTCAAAATTTTCAGTTGTCAGTTCAAGGGTATTATCACTCATATATTCTCCAAATTATTTATTTACGTACCTTAACGTACGATTAATTTATATAACTTTTAATGACATTATAAATAAAAATTTAATCTAAAAATCGCCAATTTATGTCTAATCCAAAAAACTGACCTAAAGAAGTGTTATTTTGATTGAATCTGTATATATATTTGTTATCAAAGACGTTCATATAATTAAATCCAATTGTAAATCTATTTAAAACAAAGCCTAACTTCAAATTTAAATTATTAAGCATATTATTTCTTGTATTAAAATCATTATTGTTTTCTGTAAAAAAATCTAGGAAACGAGAATTATTTACATCCAAAAAATTACCACTAAAAGTAATAAAAGGTCTATATCTTGAACTTAAACCAGGAATTAGATATGATAAAGAGTAATTTAAATATTTATTAATTGGGCTAAAGTAGTCTTTATCTGATAAATATAAACCACTATAAAAAGTTAAATACAAATTATCATTTTTTAATCTACCATTCAATAGTGTGCCGTTTATATTATATAAATCATTTTTAAATTGAATTATAAATGGCTCAAAATTAATATAATTTCCTTCGCTAAATATTTTTAATGAAACTTTATGTAGAATTGAATTTTCAGACAATTCATTTAAATCATCATAAGTAAACTGATTAATAAACTCCGTATTAAATCCTAAAGTAATACTTTCATTGATATTTTTATATAATATATTTATATAATATTTACCATATATATCATTATTTAAAAAGAGGTGATTATATCCGAAACTAATTAATGAATTTTTATAATAGTTAGTTAGAAAAATTTTAGTATCAGTATATTCATCATAATAATTGTTGTTGTCTATCTCAAGATTAGAATCTTTATATTTAAACTTTAAATGCAGGAAATTTTTTTTATTTAATTTTAACTGACACAAAATATTTGACCATTGATTCAATTCATCTACTTCATTATTTTTAAAATGATTTCCATTTGTAAATTGATTTGAATATTCTGCATCAATTGAAAGTCTTTTAAAGTTAAAAATTGAACTTAATCCTAAATTATAAGATTCATTATATCTGGAAATAAATTTATTACTACTTAATGGAAAATAAATATCTTCTTTATGATATAAAAATGTCATACTTATTTTTGAAAGTTTATCAATTTCATTTTCTTTTGAAATATTAAAAAGATAATTTTGAAGAGAAATACCTCTACTTGATTGAGCGTAATATCTAGGCTGAGACCTAGAATGAAGTAATAAAAATGATGAAACATCTTCTTGTTTGTTATTTATGAAAATAGTATTCTCATAATAACCATAATCACCTCTTTTATGTTCAAATCCATTTGATATTAAAGAATCTGATTCAAAATCTTTATTTAATTGAGTGAATTTAAATGATCCGTAAGGATTGTAAGTTGCACCATTTACATTAATATCAAGTATTTGTAAATCATTTAAATAGAATGGGTTGTAACAATTAAAATTAAAAGAAGTATTGTTAATATGATCATAAGACAAAAATGGCCCAGATTCTATTTTTTGAAGTTCTGAATCATTTAAAAATATTTCGTTTGTAAATGATAATGAGAGAAATAAAAATATATACATTATAAAACTATTAATCATTGAATTTAATCTGATTTAATTTATTCTCAATATTAAAAAAATCATATACAAGAGATCCAATTAGATTTTCGCTATTAGAATGTGATTTTTCAAATAAAATTATATCTACTAATTCATTTAGTATGTTGTTTTTAATTTTTAAATCATTAGAAAAATTTTTGATAATATCTCTAGATAAAATATAAATATTTTCAGTTTTACTAATAGACCTGAAAGTAAAAACAATATCGTATTCATATTGAATAACTCTTCCAATATATTTTAATAAAATACCAGAAACAATTAACGATTTATCTAAATTAGTATTTTTAATAATTTTTAAAGCTGTTTTAAGTGTTTTTGAAATTTTTAAAACCAAACCACCTCTAGAATTAAATTGATTTGACATTATATCATCCGGGAACAGCTTTATTTCTTCTTCGTAAAAATTATAAATTTTTAATATTAATTTTTTGTATGGATTATCTAATTTGTTAATCAATTTTATTAAATCGTTAAAAATTTTTTGTGGGGATTGATTTATTTCGGAATAAATATCATCAGGCTTAAAACCATATTTTTTGTATATTTTTGGTACTAATTCTGAGATGTTGCGTATTTCAATAAATAGATTTCCTCTAAACCTCTTTATTTCACCTTTAACTGCAACTACATCACCTTCTTTAAAAACTTGGTCGTAAAATTCTATGAATTGCCAAATTTTTGCATTTATTCTTCCAGTTTTATCTCTTAATTCAACATCAATATATTTATCACCATTTTTAGATATTTTTTTTTCTTTAAATATAGTGTGATAAAAACCATAAATATTTTGACCAATCTTAAACTCATTAATATGTTTAGTTTTAATCATTTATTTAATAGGTTTAACAAATAATTGATGTATATGCTTGATGATCTTATAACCATGTTTTTTTGCTATCTTTTCTTGAATCTCTTCAATTTCATCACTTACAAATTCTATAATTTTACCAGTTTCAACACAAATCATGTGATCATGATGAGGATGACCAATTTTAGACTCATATCTTATTCTACCATCACCAATATCCATGTTTCTAACAAAATCATATTTAATTAAAATATCAAGTGTTCTGTAAACGGTTGCTCTTGATACATTATATTTTTTCTTTTTTAGAGCATCACATATTTCTTCACATTCTCTATGTTTCTTTCCATATATAACCTCATCAAATATTGCAGACCTTTGAGAAGTTAACTTTAAACTTTCTTTCTGTAATGCCTTCTCAAATTTTTTTCTATATTCATCTTTCTTTGCCATATATTTGCCCTTTATTTAATTATATACTATTTTAAGATTTGCATATTTTACAATAAGTTTTTTTTGAATATTACCACTAAACATAACTGTTAATTTAGATTGTTCACCTTCACCTTCAACATACATAATTTTGCCTCTACCAAATAATGAATGTTCAACAAGTAATCCTTTTTTATATTCAATGTCTTTTTTGAAATTTGTTTTATTTGATTTAAATGCTGAAATATGATTGTAATTTGTCGTTGTCTGCAAATATTCAATATTTTTTTCAGGTAATTCTTTAATAAATCTCGAAGTAATCATTGGCATAATTTCTGCGCCAAATCTTCTTCTAAACTTTGAATATGATAAATATAATTTTTCCATTGCTCTTGTTGCACCCACATAAAATAAACGTCTTTCCTCTTCAAGCTCATCATTCTGATCTAAATATTGTGAAATTGGAAACAACCCTTCTTCAAGTCCAGATATTATTACTATTGGAAACTCTAAACCTTTGGAGCTATGTATAGTCATAAGCGTTACTTGCTTGACTTCATCATTCCATTTATCTATGTCAGTCAAAAGAGATACTTCTTCAAGGAATTCCACTAAATTAGCATCTTTCTTGTCTGATTGATATTCAACTATGCCGTTAACTAATTCTTCAATATTTTGCCATCTCTCTTTTGACTCAGCTGTATTTTGCTTATCGTAATGATTCTGGATATTAAATCTCTCAATTAAATTATTGACTATATCTACCATACTTAAAGTATCTACTTGTTTTGCAAAAGTATCTATTTCATTTGCAAATTTTTTGATTGTATGCTTTTGTTTCTCTCCAATACTTAAATCATCAATTTTACGTAAAGCTTCAAATAGTGATATTTTGTTTGTTTTTGAAAATTGAATAATTTTTTCAATTGATGTTTTTCCAATTCCACGAACTGGAAAGTTTAAAATTCTAAGTAAACTTACCATATCAGAATTGTTAGATATAACCTTTAAATAAGCTAATACATCTTTTATTTCTTTTCTTTCATAAAACTTAACACCACCAATAATATGATATGGAATGCTTTGTCTCCTCAATTTATCTTCTATTACTCTACTCTGAGCATTAGTTCTATACAAAATCACAATATCACTTAAATTGTATTGACTGCCTGATGTACTCTGTGTTATTAAATCGATAATTTTATCTGCTTCAGACAAATCGTTTGGATTTTCAACTATATAAATAGGCTCGCCTATTTTGTTATCTGTCCAAATTCTTTTTTCTGCACGATTTGTATTTTTTGATATAACATGATATGCAGCATCTAAAATATTTTGAGTGGACCTATAATTTTGCTCTAATTTAAAAATTCTCGAATCTCCAAAAGCTTCTGAAAAATTTAAAATATTTGAAATATCTGCACCTCTCCAACCGTATATCGATTGATCATCATCACCAACAACACAAATCTCTCTATGATTTATTGATAAGGAATGAATTAGCTTAAATTGAGGTTTATTTGTATCTTGATATTCATCAACTAATACATAATGAAATTTTTTCTGATATTTATTAAGTATCTCATTGTTTTCTTTGAATAATTCAAGCGGCTTTAAAAGTAAGTCATCAAAATCTAAAGCTGAATTTGATTGAAGCTGATTTTGATAAATTTTATATACTTCTGCAACTTTTTTAGACAAAAAATCATCTGCCATAACTTCAGCATCCTGTGGACTAATTAGTTGATTTTTTAAACTGCTTATATGATTTTTAAATGTTTTGGGTTCAAACTGTTTTACATCTAAACCTAAATCTTTAATACTATCTTTTATAACTGATATACTATCAGGTTGATCATAAATAATAAAGCTATTTGAATAACCTAAGTTATGTATTTCTTTTCGTAATATTTGAGCTGATATTGAATGGAAAGTTCCAATTGAAATAGATGATATGTCAAAATCCAATAACTCTTGTACCCTAGATTTCATTTCCTGAGCAGCTTTATTTGTAAATGTTACTGCTAAAATATTTTCAGGAAGAATACCAACTTCTTTTATGAGATAAGCAATTTTATGAGTTAATACTCTAGTTTTACCGCTACCTGCACCAGCAAAAATTAAATTTGGAGCTCCAATACTTTTGACAGCCTCTAACTGTTTTTCGTTTAGTACATCTTCTAGCAATTGACCTTTATATAAATTATCTAAACTCATTTTCTTAAACTTCTCAAATATATCTTTCTTGCTTTTTCATGATCTTTTACATTTGTTGAAAAAATATGCCTACCACTTCCATCAATACTTTTTACAAAATATAAATAATTTGTGTCTTCAGGATTTAATGCAGATTTCAATGCAGATAATCCTGGATTATTAATTGGACCTGGTGGTAAACCTTTATATTTATAAGTATTATATGGATTATCTATCTCTAAATCTTTATTATACAATCTTCTATTTTTACCTGGTATAATATACTGAATTGTAGCGTTTGCATCTAGATACATATTTTTATTTAATCTATTATAAAAGACAGATGCAATAGTTGGCATTTCATCAATAACCTTACCTTCGCCCTGTATAATTGAAGCAAAAATAATAAGCTGGTGAAGATTAAAGTTTGTATTACTAAAATCAAGTCTATCTATTGATTTTTTAAATTCAGACACCATCATTTTAATAATATCAACTTCATCTTGACTATGAGATAAAAAATAAGTTTCAGGATATAAATAACCCTCTAATGAAGATGATTTTATAAATGTGAAGTTTTCTATTAGGCTTTTTTGGTTACATAAACTGATAAACAAGTTTTTATCAATGTTTGCTTTTTGACTTAAATGTTGGGCTATTTGATTTATTGTCCATCCTTCTGGAATTGTTATTTTTATATAATCTCTATCAGCAATAGTAAGCCTATGAACCAAATCTTTTAAAGTAAAAATATTTGTAAGATTATAAATTCCTGGCTTAAATAACCTATCAGATGATAAAATTTTTGAAACTAAAATAAAATCATAATAATTATTTATTATGCCTAATCCTTCAAGTTTTTTTCCTATGATGTAAGCATTATCATTGTAATTAATTTCTAATTTACATAAATCACATTTAATTGATTTATTTATTAAAGAGAAATAACTTAAAACTATTGATAAAATTACAATTAGTGAACCAACAAAAATTAAGTAATATAGTATGTTATTTTTTTTCATGATTTATAATAGCTCTAATTTAATTACATACTTTAAATAATAATACTTGTATTAATTAATATTAATATTTTAACTTTTCACGCTCAATAAGTTG